>Ga0255759_10000123_pt1 | contig 68568 bp, 110 predicted proteins | sample 101ome_20_FD_179959 | JGI IMG/M metagenome (GOLD analysis project Ga0255759, IMG submission 179959) | Coastal salt marsh microbial communities from the Groves Creek Marsh, Skidaway Island, Georgia - 101404AT metaG (version 2) | ecosystem: Environmental > Aquatic > Marine > Intertidal zone >... | reverse complement strand
AGAACGCTCCACCCTCCACGCTCCCGCCTGGCCGCTTGCTTTGGAAACGATATCCGCGATAGCGGGCATCGCTGCTCCCTTCGGTTGTTTTCACTGCATGACCCGGCGCGGTTGTGAGCCGCGCTAGCGCTCCCGGTAGCGCTCCCCCGTTCATCCGGGGGCCGGGCGGGGATACTGCCGGGAAAGGGACGCCGGGGGAGGTTTCCGAGCCTCCCCCCGGCCATGAGAACGGGGCGGGAATCGAACCCGCCGGGGCTAACCGCTCCCCCACCGTGCCGCCTCTACCGCTAGGCCCCCCCGAAGGGTGGCCGGTACTGCTAGCGGGGGCACCCCTGCCCCCTATGGACCCGCGCCGCGCTCCACGCTCCCGCCGGGGCATCGCCCGCCGGGAAACCGTCCGGGCCAACCTCGCCCGGTTAGTAGGCCGCCGCCGGGACTACGCCGGGGGGGCAACCGATACCCCTCCGGCCCCGTCGGGGGCCACGCTCACGACTGCACGCGCTTCACCTCCCGGCCCCGTCGCCCGGACGCTACCCCCGGCCCCCCGAAGGGGACCGGCGGCGGGGGGGCAACCCCCACGCGCCCGCTGCGCTGATAGGTGACCGCCGGGCGAACCCGGCGCCGCCCCGTAGGGCGGCGGTGGCGGCAGGCCCCCGCGTTAGCAGCGGGACGAAGGGGGGCGAACCCCCCGACGGCGACGCCGGGAACGCGCCCCCCGTTCGTCCGGGCGCCGTGCCTAGCGGCACGACCCCGGCGGGGGGCACCCTCGCGGCGCCCGTTCCTGCCTTCCGTTCGTCCTGCGATGCATGACAACCGGGTAAGCCCGAATCCCATCCATCAACCGACGCCGGGAACGCTACGGACCCCCCCGGCAATGCACAAGGGGCAAAAACCCGCCATATGCAGGGGAAATCCCATGGCTATGGGGTTTTCTACGGAATGTCGCTATTTGCGGGGTTTTCTACAAAATGCCTGCATATGGGCACTTTTTCGGCATACGGGGGCAAGGCGGGGGAGAACATATGTTCGCCCCCCCCTTCCTCTTGTGGCGCCGCGCACGGGCACGGGCACGGGCACGCGCACGCGGGGGCACGCGGGGGCACGCGGGGGGCACCTAGCAGGCCGGGATTACGGACGCCCCGGCACTTTTCCCTGCATATGGGCACTTTTTCGGGAATCCCCTGCATACGGGGCACTTATGAAAACCCGCTATATGCAGGGAAAACGGGCATTACCCCCTGCGGCGCATTCTCCGGCGATTCACGGGGGGACCCCCCCCTCTAGGGGCTAGACCCCTGCCCATATACGGACCCGGCGGCTCAGGCGGTTTTCCCATGGCTACGGGGCGCAAAACGCGGTTTTCCCCGCATATTGCAACATTCCGGAAGGGTCAGTAAATGCCCGGCCATTCTTCCCTGCTCATAGCGGGTTTTTTCGTCCCCGGCGTCCCCTTACAGTGTCAGGCGTTTTTCTTACAGTGTACGAAATGCCTGCATATGGGCACTTTTTTGGAATAACGGACCCGGCCAGTCCGGAAGCGGTTTTTCCCTTACAGCGTACGGGGGCTTGACATTGCCCGGCCCATGCTGTAGCGCCCGGATTAGCGGGCCTAGCGCGTCCGTTATTCCGGCGCAAGGGGTAAACGGGGGTCACTAGATACAAAAAACCCGCTATTAGCAGGAAAAACGTGGGGACTTGACATATCCCGCCGGATGCTGTAGCAGGAATGCGAACATATGTTCCCATTCGCGCCTAGCATACTGGGCACAGCCTTCGCCCGTATGTAAGTGACGAACGTCCCGGCGCAACGGTACGGGGGAGGGTGACGGGGGCACGTTTTCCCTGCATATAAGCGGTTTTTGAGTGGTGACGAATGTCCCTGCATATGCAACGGACGGCAATGTAACTTACACTTACACTGTAAAACTCCCTGCAAATCAGCACTTTTTCTCCCCCACTTGTTACATATAACAATGCCCACTTGTTGCATGTAACAATCGCAGGGAATCGCATGTAACTAGCACCCGTTCCGGATGTAAATCGCAGACGAACTGACACTACAATCCGCTGTTATCACGCGGGGGCTTATAGATATTCCACCCATTTCCAGAACAAGCGACCACATGACGAATGTCACCAAACTGTACCGTTAGGTGGTTGCATGTGTTCTTTTGTGCTATACCTATAGGAGCACTGCTCAAGGAGAGGGGGGCCAGTGGATAAGGAAGCAATGATTCAGCGGGTTCTCAATGACCAGCAGAGCGTTACGCTGGTTGAGGCTGTTGAACTTCGTGTGGAGGCGCTTCGACTGGGTATCCAGTGTGAGGTTGCCGAGTCGCCGGTATGGGGCGACTACACGCTCATTCCTCGCTAGTAAGACAATCTGACGCTGATTGAGGGCAATGGCTGTCCGGAGGCAGACCATCCCCTACTAAGGGAATGGCTCTGACGCCGACAGTTGGGTATCCGTATGCCCATCGGCAGTATCTAGTTGTGGGTACGCGCTCAGGTCGGGCTTTACCGCGTGCTGCTGCCTTGCAGTCTCAACTAGCCATCCCCTGCTTTCGCAGGCCCGGACGGTGTTCTTTTCTTCTGAGGAAGGTGAGTCCCCGTCTAACGGCTCTGAGAGCGAGGGTGAGTCGCCCAACGTCTTCCTGCTATCTGGGGTGGAAGGCGTTCCACCTTTGTCTTCACCAGAGTACCAGACGGGAGAGGTGGGGGCCACCATCCCCCAGATAGATGGTGACCCCCGGCGGCGCTTCAAGTGCTTGCCGAACCCGGTAGACAAGAACGAGCACCCGCGTATGGACTTATACCACAAGTGTCCCCCGAAACACATAGTATGATGTGACTGTGGGACGAAATTGGAAAAAGGCCCGCGAGAAAGTTGACTCAGAAAGCGAATGCCGAGTCTGTGGCTCCAACTACATGGTTGAGGCTGCTCACACCTCATACGTCCGTTTCGACGGAAATACGGTTGACCCCGAAAGAATCGTCCCACTCTGTAAGCAATGCCATATGGCATACGACTCCCACTCCTTAGACATACTCGCTTACCTTTCATACGAAGAGCAGGCGGTTGTGGTTAAGGACTTGGGAATTGTTCGGGCGTATAAGCGCCTGACTGGTGAATCAATCATGGAGAATTGAAGTGTCTGACCTTAATCGCGTTTCCCTCACTGGCCGTCTTACCTCTAAGCCAGAAGAGCGTCGTACACAGTCCGGAGATATGCTCGCGACTATGCGTGTTGCGGTGAACACCCGCAGTAAGGGTGAGCGCTCAGCGATGTTCTTTGACGTTGCTGCGTTCGGCAAGGTTGGCGAGTTGGTTGTCCAGTATTTGGACAAGGGTTCTCGCGTTGCAATTGATGGACGCCTGAACTGGAAGGAGTGGGAGTCCAAGGAGGGGCAGAAGCGGCAGGCGGTCAACGTCATTGCCAACGAGGTCTACTTCCTTGACCCCAAGAAGGAAGAGGGCGAGCAGACTCGTTTGAAGGAGCCTGCCGACGACGACATTCCTTTCTAATGTCAGAGTCCCCAGAGAAGACGACCTGCCCCCGCTGTGGGTGGACTGCCCAGATGGGACCCATTTGCGGCGGGTGCGGGTGGTCTGTAGACCAGAATAGCGAAGAAGCACAGCATGGCCGCGACTGACCGCCGAAATGCTTGACGATATTTCTGCAAAAAAAATCGCCAACTACCGTGACCGGTTCGTTGAGTTGCACGAAAGACAAGACGGACCCGGAATGGCGGATTTGGCGGTACACCTGCTTGAAGACCTAGAGACTGCCTACGAGTCGCGTTCATCCACCGCTGTTGATGTTCGTTCCCGGCTGTCTTTCCTTGAATATCAGGTTGATTATCTAATGAGACAACCACGTTTTCCTTTTTGGAGGCGAAAGTGAACGAAATTGAGTGGCAGAAGTTCAGGGATAGTTTTTCGCGTGAGCGTGGCGCTGTTCACGACGACAGGAACCATCGCTATGCGCATGACAACGATGTTCTTGCCAACTTTCGTCGTAATGCCCGTGGTCGTCTTACCCCGCTAGAGGTCTGGCGGGTTTATGCAGGCAAGCACTGGGATGCAATCTGTTCTCTCGTTGATGACCTTTCACAGGGCAAGACTGTCAGCCCGGCCAAGGGAGAGAACAGTCTTCTTTCGTCGTTCCATGACCTTGCGAACTACATTGAGTTTGGCGCCGCGCTTGTGAGCGAAGACGCCAATCCCGCAGTTGATGAAACCGAATACGCCACGCCACGTTATGAGTTGCCGCTTATTCTTGTTGACCTAGACGACACGCTCTGGGATTTCGTGGGTGAATGCTCAAGTCTCGTTGAGGGTGGCATCCCAGATGAGTACCTGTACCAGTGGGGAGGCATCTACAAGTACCTTGGACCCCGCACTGTAGAAGTTATGAACGAAGCGGCAGACAGGATGAATTTTGCAAAGCCCTTTGATTATGCTTCTGACGCCCTAAATATATTGTTTGATGACTACCGTATCGGTATCGTTACATCACGCCATAGCGGAACTCTCAACAGAATTAGGGCTTGGCTTGCAAACAATCTGATTCCTTCGGACTTCATTTTGACGGGCCAGAGTAATAAGGGTGAGGTTGCTCGCGGGATGGACGCCCTTTGCCTCATTGATGATTCAATTGAGAATCTTGAGGACTGCATTGCCCGCGAGGTCGGGGCTGCGTGTCTTGCGAAGAAGTGGAACATTGATGCGGAGGACAACCCCGATATCAAGCGGTTCGACTCTTGGAAGCAGATTTATTCGTGGCTTTCTGTTGGTAAGGAACTGCCCGAGAATGCCTAGAAAGGAAGCAATCAGGAAGTGTGCTACCTGTGGAATAAGCGTCCGTACCAAGTCTGGGTCTGATGGAGAAGACTGGTACTGCAAAGACCACAGGCTTTGCATTAGTCCTGAGTGCTCAAATGTCGTTTACTATGTAAACAGCATGTGCCGTTCATGCCACAAGAGCAAGAGAAGCGCTACTGCTTATAGTAATCAGGTCACGATAGGTCAAAAGTGCGACCACTGTGGTTTTATGAACAAGTGGGGTGAGCACTACTACTTGACACACAAAAACAGCCTTAGATGCAATTCCTGCAAGAAGTACGTCACGAAAGAAATTGAAGAGAAGCAGGAATCTAATCGAAAGCAGAGTGCGAGAAGGTGCGCTTGGTGCTATTCTCGTCTTTCAGCCTATAACAAGGGCAAGATTTGTAACGCTTGTTGGACTGGCGCTTCGATTAGAGAGCGCTCAAAGCGTAAATGGTCAAGCGAGTCAAGGATTCTTGTATGACACCCGGACAGAGGGTAGTTAATATTGCATCAAAGTACGTTGGTGTCAAGGAAGTCCCTCTTGGCTCCAACCAGTCTCCCCAGATTAATAAGTGGAGTTCTTACTGGGGCATGAAGGCGGTTCCTTGGTGCGGAACTTTTGCGAGTGGCGTTCTACGCGAAGCCAAGGTAACTGACGTTTCTCACCCTTCGACGTACATGATTTGCAAGCGTGCTGCTGAGAAGGGGTGGAATACCAAGCCGATGGTTGGCAGCCTTATCGTGTGGTGCGGAACCCATGTTGGCATCCTCGTTGAGGAACTTTCTCCGGGCGTCTGGCGCACGATTGAGGGCAATACAAGCCATCAGGTTGCGTACCGGACTCGTTCGATTAAGGGCGCAACTATTGTTACCTCTCCGGAGGTTGCAAAGACGCCGACGTATTCTTCAAGCCGTCGTTACTACCTTCAGGATGTTGCTGCTAAGGAGACTGTTTACGGACCTTGGCGGTCAAAGCGTTCGCGCGACAAGATTTATGCTCGCCTGAAGGCGAAGTATCGTAATAAGCATGTTCGCAAGATTCGCATTCGTGGCAAGTACGCTGTTGGGGTTGGCGACCGTAAGGTTTATGGTCCTTGGCAGCAGGTAGATAGCCGTAACAAGGCTCAGAAGATTCTTGAGAAGAACCTTGGGCGCAGGCTCCGTCCGTTTTCGCGCAAGGCAAAGAACGTAAATGCCAAGGCCGAGAGCCTTGGTCAGACTCAGTAGGAAGGAATCGAATGATTCACCCCAAGGTTTCTGCCGCTGCCTTTGCCGGTGCGCTTGTCACCGTTGTTCTTGGGCTTATTGCGGCATTTGGAGTTAATTGGACGCCTGACCCTGCGTGGGTCGCGGCCCTTACGACTCTTGTGGCAATTTTTGCTGGGTGGCTTGTCCCGAGTAAGTTCGTCCACCCCGACGACGATGAGTACATCGTTGACGAGGTTCCGGATGAGCCTACCGACATTCCTCCGGAGTGATTTGAAGGGGCGCTATATGCGCCCCTTCTTATTGCCCGCCCTATAGTGCATTATTCTACTGTCGTCTATAGGAGGGGCTATGCCCAAGGGTATGGGGTACCTTCCCGGTGAAGGGAAGAAGATGAAGAAGGACAAGAAGCCGCCGCTTGGCACTGGTGAGCGCTTTGCGATGCTTGTTGCTCAGATGAAGAAGCGCGGTATGCCCGAAGACCGTGCAAAGGCGGTTGCTGCTGCTATTGGCCGCAAGAAGTACGGCAAGTCCAAGTTCCAGAAGATGGCTTCCAAGGGCAAGAAGAAGAAGATGTACGAGTCGGCTTACGGCGATATGTACATCCCGAAGCATCGGTGAGCATCCCGAAGAAGTACCTGTCCGGCCTTTCTGTTGAAGACAGAAAGAAGCGGATAGATGAGATTAAGAGGGGCCGCAAGACGGCAACGTCTGATAAGTCGGCCTACTCTTCTTCTCGCTTCAAGACGGACAAGGACAAGAAGACAAAGCCGTCTAAGTACACCCAGCGTGGCAAGAAGTTGCTTGCGAACTCCAACGCCAAGACCGTTGACGCGAAGTTGGCGGTTCTTTCCAAGAAGACGGGATATAGCGTTGGAACGCTTAAGCAGGTTTACAACCGCGGCCTTGCTGCGTGGAGAACCGGTCACAGGCCCGGAGCGACACAGCACGCATGGGCTATGGCTCGCGTCTATTCTTTCGTGACCGGTGGCAAGACCGCTCGCACCGCCGATAAGGACTTGCGTAAGAAGGCCATGAAGGAGGCAATTGCCTTCAAGCGTGGAGTTAGTCTTGCAAAGTCTTTTGGTGGTGCTGCAAAGAAGGCTTCTGGCGCTGCTTCGTTCGACACCATCATGCGTGGTGGTAAGTCTGTCCGCGTGAAGCGCGACCTTGGCGGTGCTGGCGGTGGGCAGTTCGTCAGTTTTCAGGTTGCGCAGGCCCAGAACTTTGCAAAGTCTGTCGCGGTAAACCGTCAGGTGGCACGCCTTCGTGGGCGCCCAGAGCCACAGACGCCTCAGTACCGTGCGCCCGGTCGGGTTAATGCTCCATCAGCAGAACAGGTCATGGACCAACTGAGGGATGGTCTTCAGGATTCTCCGGACACAAAATACCAGAGTGATTCTAGGCCCCTGTGGCGGAGGACGAACACTCTAGCGGGTGGTCCGGGTTTTTATGACTATGAAGATGACGAGCCTTTCGATAGTGACGACATTGTTGGCCGTGGCATCGAAAAAATTAGAGAAGAGTACTCATTTAATGTAGAAGCGTTCCTAGACGATGGCAAGGAATTTTCAGACCTACCAGAAGAAGAGCGGAATGCCATTATGGCCCGCAGAAATCTTGCACTTGCAAGAATTAACGCTATACAGAGATATACAGACACAAGTTTTCAAAAGATAAACACTGAAGAGCGGTCTGTGCTGAGTGGGAAGATTCCCGAAGCCAGCGAACTACACCAAGAGTTCAACGACGCCCTTGATGCTCTGTCAGTAGAAATTGATACAGACCACAGTCTTTTCCGTGGTGGTGGCAGAGGGTGGACACAAGAGGTTCTTGGGAATCGTGAAATTAATTCCCTTGATGACCTGCGCTCTCTTATTGGCAATACCTTTAGGACCGATAGTTTTACTTCGACAAGCCGCGCTTCATGGGTTGCTGCTCGCACTTTTGGAACGACGTATGTTTTGCGTGATATGCCAAACGGGGAAGCATTTAGGGCCACGGTTATCTTTAGGATGCACCGCAAGTCTGGTTCTCGTGGTTTGTTTGTTGAAGAAGCGTCTCTTTCTGGAAGAGACGAGCACGAGGTTGTTCTGCCCTCTCAGGAAAAGTATGTAATCCGTGGTTTTTCTATTGCCGCAAACCACCCATGGCTTGAACGCGATACTGCCGATGGTTTTGACCTAAAGGCTAAGTACGACCTACCTGATGAATACGATGACTTGTTTTCTTATGCTGACGATGTAGAAATTGAGGACCCAAAAGACCTTGCTGATAGTGGCGGGACGGCAAACATACCCCCTGTGATTATTATTGAAGTGGAGCAGATTTGAGCAGCGACGGAATGAGGGGTGGGTACGGAACCAGTCTCAGCAGTTCCGCATCTGACGCTGCCAAGAAGATGAAGGGCGGAAGTCTTTCTGACGCCATTGATGCTTTTGACAGCGCCGTTGCGCTCGCCAAGACCGCTGGCAATAACACCCAACTTCGCAGGGTTGCGTCTGATGCGCTCAACTTCGTAAGGAAGAGCGATAAGACGACTGACTACATGAAGAAGAATGTTCTTCCGCGTATGCAGGAAGAGTTCACCGAAGCATTTGGTGACGATATGACCGAGTCTGGTCAGGCCCTTCGTGAGGTTTCTGCATATAGGCTTGGGAAGAAGTTCGGCGCGTCTGCTGTAAAGGCCGCTACTGGTGTCGGTAGGAAGGCTTCTGGTGCAGCCCGAACTGAAACAGTTCGGCGTGGTGGGAAGTCTGTTTCCGTCCGTCGTGATATTGGTGGCGCTGGTGGAGGGCAGTTTGTAAACGCCCTTACGTCTATGCGCCAGTCAATGTCATCTTCGCTTCGCCTTGCTCGTCGTGCCAAGAGGATGCGCAGCGATTCGACGGTATATCAGTCGGACGGCAGTTCTCAGGAGCGCATGGATGCCCTTCGTGACCGTGTAATGGCCCGGATGGCAGGCGGTAGGAAGTTGTCCGCCAAGGAGCGTGCTGCTCGCGGGAGAATCCGTGCCGCAGAGCAGAGGCGTCGCGCAGAAGAGCGTGCAAAGCAGCCACCAGCGCCGAAGCCCGCAGCGCGTCCCGCCGAGCCACCAAAGCCAGCGGAAACTCCAAGGCCCTCACCTGCTCAGCGCAGAAGGACGCCAACTTCTACGACGCCAGATTCGGTTCCCGGTCGAACTGGTGGTGCTATCTCGCGGACGCCAGACCTCTGGAAGCCTTCAGACATTTTGGTTTTTGACGGAAATGGGTGGAGAAAGTATAGGGGCGCAATCAACGTCAGAAGCGCAAGAGAAGTTGGTCGAATTCTTGACGAACTTGGTCTTGCCATCCCACCGTCTGCTTATAGTGGGCAAACAAATCCGAAGGTTGCTCTTGGGACGTATGGTATTTCCGCCAGAGTTGACGATGGTGGGTTTCAGGGCAAGTACCGCGCGAACGATTTTGAAAGTGGGATTATTCTTTCTCCGTCTGTTCAGGACGGTAAGGCCGCTCTTCTCCACGAGTTTGGGCATTTTCTTGACTACGAAGGTCTTCAGCCAGAAGACGGATGGGAGATTCACTCACCGTTCACCGAATCTGGGAATTTGTCTATAGAAAAGGTTCTCAGTGCAGTAAGAAATAGTGAAGGGTACGCAGAACTACTTTTCCAATCGCCGGATAACCTCGAAGAATATTGGTCACAGAGAGAAGAACAGTTTGCGCGTGCCTTTGCACAATGGGCGGTTCTCCGCTCTAATGGGGATATGGGAGAGTTTTTGAGGTCCGCCTTTATAAAGCGCTCAAATGGGCTGGCTTTTAATCACCAGTGGCGCTCAGCAGATGACTTTTCTCCGATTGCAGATGCGCTAGACGAACTATTTGTGGAAGCAGGTTGGTTGCAATGAAGCCTATAAGGCCCGCCGAAAGATTTGATGAAGTCGTCATCAATGGGAAAAGGGTTCAAAGGGAACTTGACCCAGAATCGCAGAAGATTCTGGATGAGATTAGAGCAAAAAAACGTGCTTCTTCAGAAAAGAAGCAGAGCACGAAGTAGTTGTAGTTACTTAGGAATAACCGTTACTTTTCTTGTATGACGTTGCCAGAGTTGCCTGACTATCTCATTGACGCTTTTGAGCGCGGCGTTGCTGCTGGCGTTGCCGAGAGCATGAATGAGTCGAAAAAGGTGTTGCGTGACCCGAAGGGCGGACTCACCGCTGCTGGCCGCGCACACTTCAAGAGGACCGAGGGTGCAAATCTAAAGCCGGGTGTTCGTGGTGCTGCGGACACCCCAGAGAAGATGCGTCGCAAGGGTTCATTTCTGACACGCTTTTATACCAACCCATCTGGTCCTATGGTACGTCCTAACGGAAAGCCGAGCAGGCTTGCTCTTGCTGCTGCTGCGTGGGGTGAGCCAGTTCCGAAGAACAGGCAAGATGCCGCGAGACTGGCCGCAAAGGGTCGCCGCCTTTTGTCTGCTTACGAGAAAAGGAAGAAGAAGTCTTAAATGATTGACGAAAGCAACGTAGACGAGTTTCTTCGTCCTATTCTTGAAGGGCGACTTAGCGGGGTAGCCAAGTACATCGCTAAGGGCAAGATTAAGAAGATTGCCAAGAGCGGGCTTCGCAAGAAGCCGGTCCAGTATCCGGCAGACTGGCGCGGACCTGTTGGGAAGGGTGGTCAGTTCGCACGCAAGGCAGACCTTGCCGCAGCGAAGGCTGGCGCAAACAGGAGCCGTGCAAGGGATACTGCTCGCGGCCCGGAAACCCGTACAAGCCCTCGCAAGAGCAGAGGTGGTGCTGCTGGTCGCGCTGCCTCTGACGCAGAGAAGGCTGGTAGGACTCGTTCTGCTATTTCTCGCGCTGCTCGCGGAGAAGGCTCTAACCGTCAGAACAGGCGCGATATTACTGACGCAGCCAAGGCTGAGTCGCAGAGGACCGACCGCACCGGCGACACGAAGACGACCAACCCGAAGTCGCCTACTGACGCATCCAAGGCCGCGGACAAGGCAGACCGTGCTAAGCGTGCTTCAATTCGTGGGTTTAGCGGGCTGAACGCTTGGAGTGGTCGCAAGGTTTCTGCTGGTGGTGACCAAGACCTTAAGAATGCTCTTAGCAAAAAGTTGGAAGCATTTTCCAACGAGTACGGTTCTTCTACTGACCCCAATGAAATTCGCGCAGCGTTCAAGAACACTGTTAACTCTCTTAAGGAAGAGATTAACGGGCGCAAGATTTCCGCTGAGAAGAAGCGTGCTCTTCAGGCTGAGTTGAAGGAACTTATTGCAGAGGCAAGGTCTGCTCTTGACAGGGACATTGCTAACAAGTCTGCGATTAAGAAGGGGAGTGGGGGCAAGGGCGCTGGTGCCGGTGCTACCCGCACTCGCACCGTAAAGGGCGGGCCGAACAAGGGCGCAAAGAAGCCGACCCGTTCGGACGCTGCTTCTCAGGGACAGCCGCGAACCAATGTTGGTGACAAGCGTCTTCCTGCCGGTACTGCGGGCACCGCAAAGAGGAAGCGGCTCCCCGGCCCACGGCCTGTTGACGCACCCAAGGACCGCGAGGGTTCTGTTGTTGGCAAGGACGGCAAGTTGCAGCCGCCAAGCGCAGCAACTAAGAAGAAGATGGCAGATATCCGCGACCGCGAGGCTCGCAAGAAGGGTATTGCCAAGCCGAAGAAGAAGAAGACGACCAAGAAGAAGACCCGTGAGTCGTTCATTAACGACTTGGTAAACGAGGTCATTAACTTGGACAATGTATGACTATGGTAAATGCTTAATGTCATATACCATTGGAACGCAAAATCTGCTTACCAACACAACTGCGGAGCAGAATATGGACAGTGGACATAACCAAATCCGTGAGTCGGCGCGTGTCGTCGCCACTGATTCGGATAAGCGCGAAGTCGTGATTGACGTTATTGAGGCTGGCCTTGGTAACAGTCGTGACCGGCGGCTTTATGAGGCAGCGATGCTCTCGCAGAGTCCCGACATTTTTGTCGGTGCGCAGATGTTCGCTGACCACCTCTCACCGGAGGTGGAGCGTAAAATGCAGGGCCTTCCTCGCTCTGTCCGTGACCTTACGGGCAGCATTAAGGAGGCGTGGTGGCAGCCTGATGGTGGGCCGAGCGGTAATGGCTCTATTCAGGCGCGTGTTCGCATTGCCGCCCCTTGGCTCTGGGATTTGGTGAAGAACGACCCTGAACTTGTCGGGGTCTCAATCAACGCTGTTGGGCGCACACGCCCCGGTGTTGGACCTGATGGCAAGCCCGCGCACATGGTTGAGTCAATTACTCAGTGCCACTCAGTGGACTGGGTTGCTCAGGCTGGTGCGGGGGGTCGAATTGTTGGCTTCCTAGAGTCGCACTATGGACAGGGGGATGAGGAAGTGTCTATTGATTGGGAGGCTTTGTCCAAGGAGGACATTGCCGAGCACCGTCCTGACTTGATTGATGCCTTTGAGGCAGACGTTTTTAAGACTCTTGAAGAGTTGGAGGCGTCGCTTATGGCTGAGATTGAGGCTGAGGACGACGAGCAGGAGACTGAGCCGGTCGCTGTGGAGGCTGACGAGGGCGATGCCCCGGAGCCTGCTGACGAGCACGACGACGAGGACGACACGGAGCCGCATGGCGACTCTGATGTGGACACCGACGACGTTGAGGCTCCCGAGCCGGAACTGGTTGGCGTTGCTGAGAGCGACTACTTCACCTATGACGAGGTGAAGCAGATTGTGCTTGAGGCCGCGCAGGCAATTGAGGCGAAGTACGAGGCGCGTGAGCGTGTTCGTGAGAACCGCCTGATTGCACACGATGTTCTTGCGGAGTCGGGTCTTCCCGCGCTCTCGCAGCAGGCCATTCGCAAGACTCTTCAGGACTTTGATGGTGGTGCCGACGACCTTCGTGAGGCGCTTACCGAGTCCATCAAGGAGAAGCGTGCGGAGTTGTCGTCGGTCACCGGTCGCGGCGTGCAGGGCCTTGGCCCCTCGCTGCTGGTTGAGGCCGACAGTGACGACGATGGCGATAAGGGTCAGCCCTCGCAGGCTGGCGCACATACCGCCCTGCTCTCTGAGTTGGGTCTGGACTAGACAGGAAGGGGTAGCCACACATGGCTAAGAATTACCGTGGCACCGGTAGCGTCGTCCGCATTAAGTCTGCGGCAGCGGCGGTCACTGCTGGTAGCCCGAAGGTTGAGGGCGGCTTTCACGGCATTGTTGCCAACACTGCCGCCATTGGCGGGTCGTACTCGCTGCACATTACCGGCGAGCACGAGGTTGACTTCGTGAGTTCGTCTGTTCAGGGTTCGACGGTGTACATCACTGACGCTACCGGCGCTTTGACGCTTTCTGCGGCTGCCGGTAAGCGCATCTTTGGCAAGGTTTCGGCTGTGCCGGGTGCCAGCGACACGGGCACCTACTTGAAGGAGCCTGCTTCTGGAAAGATGTGGGTCATTCTGGCCCATCAGAACGACGCGGCTTCGTAGTCGCGGGGACACGGAAGGAGTAACGAATAATGCGTACTGGTTCGTGGCCCCGTGAGGTCCGCCTTTTTGAGGCGTACCTTGATTGGGCCGAGAGCGACAACGCTGCTGAGTTGCGCGAGAGCGGTTCTTCGACCGATTTCGCTAACTACCTCAACAACGTCGTCGGCAAGCGACTGATGAAGGTTTACCGGGAGGCTCCTGCCTACTGGAACCGCTACACCACCTCGTACAACGTGCCGGACTTTAAGCCGCTTTCGATGTACGGCCTCACTGAGGGTCAGGACCTCCTGCCCTTCGATGAGGGTGGCGAGTACAAGGACTCGCAGATTAGCGAGCGTGTTGGACCGACCATGACGGTTTCGACCTATGGCCGTCTGTTCAGCATTTCGCGTAAGGCGCTCATCAACGACGACCTTGGCCTCCTTCGGGACACGCCGGGTCGCCTTGGCCGCGCTGCTGCCCGCACCCTCAACCGTTCGGTTGTGGCTGCGCTTGAGGGCAACGGCAACGCTTACGATGGCACCGCGCTTTTCCACGCCGACCACAGCAACCTTCTTTCGGGTGCGCTGTCGGAGTCGTCGCTGGCGTCTGCTGCTCTTCTGATGAACCAGCAGACGGATGACAACGGTAACCCGATTATGGTTGCTGCCGATATGCTGGTGATTCCGGGTGGTCTTGAGATTACCGCCCGTCGTATCCTGAATTCGGTTGAGATTACGATTCAGGGTGCCGCTAGTACCCCCGCTTACGGTGAGGGTAACGCGAACGTCATGCGCGGTTACGTTGATTACATCGTTGACCGCTACTTCACTGACGCCAACGACTGGTATCTGTTCGCCAACCCGGCGGACGCTCCGGTGCTGGGTGTCGGGTTCCTGAATGGTCAGCGCGAGCCGCAGACCATGCTGAAGGACCCCGGTATGCGTCTTGTGCTTGGTGGTAACGACCCGTATTCGATGGAGTTTGACACCATTGAGTACAAGGTCCGCCACGAGTGGGGAACCGCGATTATTGACTGGCGCGGTGCCGTGAAGTCGGCGGTCGCTTAATGCCGCCCAAGAAGACTCTTAAGGTGGATGAGAAGGTCGTGGACGCCTCGCAGGAGGCGTCCACCCCTCTCCCCCTCCACAGGAAGGCTTCTGTGTGGCCTCGCGTTGCTCGTACTAAGGAGCAGTTCAGTGCGCGTGACGCAGCGGACACCATTAAGTGTGATGTTTCTGACATTGCTGGATATGGGTTTCGTGCCCCGCTTGACGTTGACGGCGACCCGATTCTTGAGAAGGCCGTCTTGACGGTTGTTTTCAACGATGGGTCGAAGAAGGCGGTTGAGCACCCTATTAAGTAGTTAGCCCAAGGAGGGTTTGTGGATAAGCCAACGGCAGCAACCCTCCGGGCTGACACCCGGATTGACTGGGCCGGGACGTTCTCGCTCCCGGCCCCGTCTTCTGGGGATGACCCTCTCACCGCAGAGATTGCGCTTGCGTGGGTCTACGTTGAGCAGGTTTCTGGTCGTGACCTTGATGAATATACGGGCGACCTTGAGCCTCTTGTGAATTACGCCGTTAAGTTGCGCGTTGTTCAGCAGTCTGCTCAGCAGAAGGGGACATACGCTGACATTTTTGGAGCCATTTCTGGCGTCCAGTCATTTTCTGTTCCCGGTTATTCAGAGACTCGTGCCGCCGCGCAGTCTTCCAAGAATGGTGACCAGCGTGATTATCGCTATAACCCTTGGAAGCCGCTTGATGAGGTTCTTCACCTTATCGCTACGCAGGAGGCACGCGATGCTGCGATTCGTTCGCTCACTATGACTTACGAGCCAAGCATTGCGTTTGAGCACACCGATGAAGTTGTTCCGCTTTATGGTATTGAGCGGGATATGTTGGATTAATGGCTCTGAGTCTTGATATTTGGGGTGACCGGCTTCGCGTCTATCGAAGCGTTACCGGCCCTCGCGTAGAAGGAGAGACGCGGGTTAACAAGACCCGCTCCGACTGGATTCCTGCCCGCGTTCCACCGCGCGATGCTGGCGAGGCGACCGATGGGAACCGGCCTAAGAAGATTCAGGATATTCGTGAAGTCACTTGCTCTCTCCTTGACCCATCAGGGACAAGAATTGAGATTAAGCCGTCTGACCGCATTGAGTTGCAGACCGGCTACAACGGGACCTATACAGACCTTGGGATGTGGGAGGTCTTGTCTAATCAGATTCCCCGCAACCGCGAAGGAGAAGAACTCCTTCAATACATGCGCCTTGTTCAGGTGGATGAATATTGATTAGTGGCGCAGTTATTAACGGGAGTGTTTCAAAGGCGCTCAACGACTTTTCGCGGACGTTCGCCTCTGACTATACGGAGTTTGGTGCAAAAAACGCTGACTGGCTAAAGGACGAAATTCGTTCAGAAACGCCAATCGGAGAAGACAACGCAACTCACCTGCGCGACTCGTATTACATCGTTGGGCCTAAGTCCACAAAGTACACGGCTAGGTTTACTGTTAAGACTGACGTTAAGTACGCGCCGTGGGTTGAGTGGGACACCGGAATTCATGGCCCAAAGGGTTCTCGCTACATAATTACTGGTAAGCGAGGAAACCTTCTTTCTTTCTTTTGGAAGAAGAAGGGGAAGAAGGTGGTTACCCGATATGTCATGCACCCCGGTTCTGCTGGCGCACATATGTTCGCCAAGGGCGCTGATGCCCTAGAGCGATACCTTCCAAACAGAATGAATAATTTTGTGGTTATGGAAGCAAAGAAGCACGGGTTTAGGGCGGTGAAGAGTGCCTGACGCATGGCCAAAAGACCAGATTGAGCACGAAATGCGCTCTCTTCGCAGGAATCTTCGCACCTATACAGAGTGCCCTGATGAATTTAGAATTAACGAGTATGAGGGCGGTTTTATTCGCCCAAGCGTTCGACTTGTCTTGGTTACGGCAGGGATGGAAAAAAACGGCCATGCCGTTATTTCCAACAGGTCAATGACGCTTGTCTGGTTCGGGACAGATTCAGACGATATCCCGTTTATTGAAGGCGAGGCTCGTTCTGCTCTTGACTGGATTGTTCAGTCTTTGACGCGGGGGAACGAAGAATATTTTGGGGGTATTCCAATTTACGATTGGTCAACCCCAAATTCGCCTTCTGCAACGCGATTTGTCATAAACATTGACAACGCATCAGTCAGCGGCCAGATGGTAAGAGACGAATCGGGATTGTATTCTATTCCAGTAGATTTCCGTTACACTGTAAGTACAGTAAACGCTCACACAATTTCGGCACCGACTGTGATTCAGAACATCTACAAGGATGTGGAAATTGACTAACGGCGATGAGGCTGCCGCCGCACAGGAAGAGCAGCCGGTTAAGAAGAAGTCGCAGAAGAAGACTGTTAGCCCCAACGCTCTTGGCGTTGAGGTTTGGGTAAACGCGGCATATGAGGCTACCGGTTACCCACCCGAAGTTGTGCGTGCCGCTCTTTCTTTGGCAGGCAGTGGTCCGTACAATCGCGAGCAGGTAATCCTTGAGATTAATAAGTTCATGCAACGGCCAGTGAAGCAGGAGGGTTAAATAGATGCCTCTCGGAGGGACTTGGTCTAGCGTTGACCCGCCACAGCGTGCGGGTCTGTTCGTCAACGTGGACACCGTTCCCGCGACGGCACCCGTTATTGACTCTTCTGGGGTCGTTGGGCTTGTCGTCACGGCGGACTGGGGTCCGGCCAACACAATTACTAACATCCAGTCGGCAAGCGAGGCTTCTGCCTACTACGAGTCCGGCTCGGATGCTGAGTTCGCAATTACCGGGGCGCTTCTTGGCGAAGGGCTTCCGGGTCGTGGCGGAGCAACGACGGTGCGTGTTTACCGCGCAGCCACTTCTTCTGCTGCGAAGGCAACGCTTGCGCTTGAGAACAGTGCCAGCCCGGCAACCACCGCAATCACCCTGACTGCTCTTTATGAGGGCACTCGCGGAAACGACTTTTCTGTGACGGTTCAGGCAAATGCTGCGGACGCGGCTAAGAAGGATATCCTTCTTTATGAGGGTACGACCCTTCGCGAGTCTTACGTCGCTGTTGTGCCCGCTGACATTGATGACATTGTTGCCCTTATTAACCAGCAGTCAGTTCTTATGACTGCGGTGGCAACTTCTACTGCGTCGCCTCTGGCTAACGTGAGCAACGCTGACTTTACCGGCGGTAACTCTGGGTCTTCTTTGACGGGTGCTGAGCACACTTCTGCTCAGTCGGCATTTGAGGCTTCAGCAAACTTCAGCGCGTTTGCTGTCCACGGCCTTACCGACCCGACAATTACCGGGACTTATACCGCTTGGGCTGACCGCCTGAACAGCGAAGGGAAGACCTTCGTGGTGGTAATCGGGGGCGCCGCTGATGAGGCTTCTTCAACTGCGATTACGCGCACGGCCAATGCTGACAGCGCATATTCGGTGAACATCTTTGGCGATGTTACGATTGATTCCGTCTCGCATAAGTCGGCAGATATGACTTCTCGGGTTGCCGGGATTATCGCATCTGCTGGTGCTTTCCGCTCTGTTTCGTTTTCGCAGATTCCGGGCGCAAGCATGGAGAGTGCTCCCACCAACGCTGAGATTGAGTCACTTGTCCGGGCGTCGGTTGTGCCGTTCTTCTACGACGGCAACACTGTTCGCTTGCAGCGCGGGCGCACCACTCTTCGCACGACCAGCAGCACGAAGCCTGAGAAGTTTAAGTCGCTTCTTTTCGTGCGAAAGGTTCAGGAGACGCTTCGCGGTCTGGATGCTGTTGCTAACAGCCTTCTGGGCGTTGCCGGGACGGTTAACACGGAGGCGGGCCGCGATTCGGTTGTCGCGATGTTCCGTGCGAAGTTGGAGGAACTGGTGCAGCGCGGTATCGCACTGCCCGGTGGGTCTATCTATTTGGACCCCGCCTATGACAACACGGGCGAGTCACTGTACATCGTATTCGCGATTGATATGGCCCCCGGCATTGAGCAGATTCTTGGCCGAATCGCGATTCCGGCCTAACGGGAGGCACTAGAGAATGTCTACTAATCCAATTCCTGATGTTTACCCGATTCACGGCAGGTTCGGTGAGTTGTACGTCGGGTCGCAGGTTGTTGCTGAGGCTACTGGGATTGAGTTCACTGTTGAGGTTGAGCAGGTTGAAGTCAATCAGGTCGGTGCTCGCTGGACCCGGCAGATGCCGGGCCGCGTGACCGGCACTGGTACTCTCAACTTGCTGAAGGTTTATTCGGTGTGGGAGGACTTCGTCGTTGATTACGCATCGCGTTCGGTTGCTGCACTTCGCGCCGACCGCGACGCTGGCGTGAAGGCTTTCCCGTCTTTTACGATGACTGTTGAGTTGAACGACCCGAATGCCCTTCAGAGCAAGGCGGAGCGCACGACGCTTAAGGGTGTGCAGTTCTTTTCTATGACTGGTGGGTTTCAGGTCGCTGACCTTATTAACCGCGATATGCCTTTCAACTTCTGGGGTATTGAGCGCAGCCAGCCGATTACTGCGCCTCCGGGCTACAGCATTCCGCAGTACGTTCCTGACGCTTGATTATCTAAAAATGTGGGGGGGGAAACCCCCCCACTCCGAACTATAAGGAGACACCATGCCCTCTGGTGATTCCCCGGTTGAAATTCAGCACGAGTCCGAAGATACGGCACTTGATGCGTTTCTTTCAGCCGACCCTGACCGCGAAAAGGCGACTCGTGTCCTCCACATCAAGTCTCTTGGTGCGGATATCACGATTCGCGAGGTCAGCGACCGCGAAATGGAAACTGTTCAGCAGCGTTCGCAGTCAAAGAATCTTTCTCCTATTGATACCAATGCTGAGGTTGTTGGTATCGCAATGGTTGACCCTGACCTTTCTAGTCCAGAGGTCATTGAGAAGTTTTCAGAGAAGTACGGTGGCTTTGTAACCCCGGCAGAGATTGTTAAGTCGGTTATGAAGCCATTTGAGGTAATGCGGGTTGGTGAAGAGGTCATGGACCTTTCTGGTGCCGGGGACGATGCGGTAACTCAGGCAAAAAACTGATTGAGGCGGGGGGCCTTGCTGGGGCATTATGTGCCCTATTGAGGTGGGGAGTGACAGACCTGTACCGGTTTTACAACATGCCGATAATTGGTGACGACGGGACGCTCCCGCCCCCGCCAAACCCGCGTCGCCTTCAGGCGTTCTATCTTGCTTGCGCTATTGTTTTGAACCAGCGCGAGGAAGACCTTGCGAAGTTGGGGACTGGTCTTTAAATGGCTCGCGTAGAGGCAGTATTTACTCTCCGCGATGAAATGTCCAGCAAGTTGAAGGGGCTTGCTGGAAGTGCCAAGGGAACAGAAAAGGCCCTTAACAGTCTTCGCCGGGAAGTAAACCACCTTATTAGGCGTCTTGACGCGCTTGATAAGAAGAACGTCACGATAAACGTAAAGGTCCGTGGTTTTACCCGCGCAGAAGCGCAAATCACGGAACTTCACCGCGCTGCAAAGCGTTTGGATGGGACTACTGCAACCGTCCGCGTCAAGACCGTAAGAAGCGGCTCGGTCCCCGGCGATGGGGTTTCTAAGGAACTCATGGGCGGAGACGCGGTAAGCAAAGAACTCCGCATCCCCGGCACAGACGTTGACACCAAGGGTGCGCAGGTTTCAACGTATCGCTACTTTCAGTTGCGGTCAAAGTTGATTATGGCGCTACTGGTTACTGCACTTGGTGCGGTTGGGCCGCTTTTTTCTGCCCTTCAGTCTCTTGGCCTTCTGGTGACGGCGACCGCCTCTGGTTTTGCTGCTCTTGGACTCGCCGCCGGTACAGCGTTTGCTTTCGGATATAAGTTCTTTAAGGAATATTCCGAAAAGACCCGCGCTCAGATGAACGATGCTGAACTTGCTCTTTCTGACTCTCTTGAGAGGCTTAAGAAGAAGTTCAACGAAGTTGTTTCTGAGAACGAAACGAAGCGCTTTGGGTACCTCATGGCCTCAATGGTTGATATGGGGACCAAGATTCTCCCGATGCTTGATGGAACGATGGAGAAGTTCCTTACGACGTTTGAGTCTCTTCAGAAGAGGTTTGAGCGTTCCTTCTTCGCTCCGCGGAACGCTTCCCTGTTTATGAACGTCATCAAGCCACTGCCTCGTCAGTTTGAGGCACTTGCTGCTGCTACTGGGCACTTTGCACGCATTCTTGGTGGTCTTATTGTTGCAGCAGCACCAGCAACTACACGGCTTTTTGAAGATATTGAAAGGTATCTGGGCGGCAAGGCCGACGACAGAACTAGCGCAGAAGGACTTAAAAGGACTAGAGACTTCTTCAATGAAATGGAGCCTATTCTGCGTCGTGTTTCCAAGTCTCTTGGGAACATTTACGAGAACCTTGCAGAAATCGGAAGACGCTCGCGCAAGAACGTCATGCCAGTGCTGGATGCGTTTGATGAACTCGTTGATGCCCTTGGCGAGATTCTTGCTTATGGTGGTGAGAAGTTCGGTGACCCAGTATCGCGGCTTCTCACTGACCTTGCAGAAATCGTTCGTAGCGTTGGGCCAACAGTAATTGACTGGCTTTCCCGCTTTGCAACTTTTGCGAGCAATGTTTATGACCTTGCCAGAAAGGCTCCGGGTCCTCTGAAGGCTTTCGCAAGTGGTTTTGTGGCGTTCCTTATTCTCCGCAGGATTGTTCCGGGTCTGGGTACTTTCACCAGACTCGTCGGGAGGCTAGTCAAGTTCCTTCTTACCAAGGGGCTTGGCTCAGCAATCGCAAGGTTCGGGCGACTGGGCAACATGCGCTTGCCGGGCGGCGGTGGCGGCACTGTCGGTGAGTCTCTTCGCGGCGTCCAGTTGGTCAGGATTGTTTCTCCTGTCCCACTTCCGGTGACGATGATTGCCGGTGGTGGAGGTGGACCCGGAGGGGTTGTCGGCACCGCAGGGAAGGCTGCTGGCAAGGGCGGGCGCCTTGGGGGCATTCTCCGTGGCGCAGGACGCTTTGCTGGATTTGCCGGGCTTGGGACTCTTGGCGCCGCCGCCACGACCACTTTGAGCACTATTTTCGTTGGTGGCACTGCTGCAACGGTTCTTTCTGGGCAGGGTCCGTTTAGCAAGCAGGCAACGCCACAGATGATGGCAGCGTCAAGGATGATGGGTGCTAATGCTGCCGGTAATCGTGGTCGTGGAATCGTGGAGGGAATTCTTTCCGACATTCCGGCGACGAAGAATTCTGCTGCTGGTCTTAAGACTCAGGTAATGTCAGAAATCGGCAAGTTGCCGAAGGAAATGCAGACTGCCGCCGCTAAGGGCGCTTCTGACTTCATCGCTGGTCTTGAAAGCAAGAACAGCATCGCTCGCGGGTCTACTCAGGTTTTCTTGCAAGGCGCAAGAGAAGAGTTGGAGAACTTCAAGACTGAAGTTGCTCAGATTATGAGGGACCTTGAAACCATGCGTGGGCAGGCGCCATACGGTGGTATGGCCGGTGGACGCGAAAGTAATGCCCGCGGTGGAATTGTCACTGGTTTTACGTTGTCAACGCTTGGTGAGCGTGGCCCAGAAGCAGTCATCCCGCTTACAAACCGCGCCCGTCGTGAGCAAATCATGCGCGAGGCCGGAATGGGCGTGGGGTCCGCACGAGGGCAGCGGACCTCATCGCCCCTTGTTCAGATTGGGAATGTGACTATTAACAGCGGCGAAGATATGTCCGCGTTTGTCAGCAAGTTGGAAAGTGCAGTAAGAAGGGCAGTTTCAAATGTCCCAAGGGCTGATGCTGGGGCAATGCTCGCATGAGTGTCCTTAATCTCGTTAAGGCGCAAACTGCTGCCAATGGAAACATTCTTGTGTGGAACCCGTCGAAGTCCAGCGGTGGTGGTTGGACTTGGCTTCACCTTCTTAACTCTGGCAGTGACCTCAGCCCTTGGGGTGGTCCAAAGGCACCCGGCAGGAACGCCTCTGCTGCTGTCAAGCGTGCTCACGCTTCTTTTCTTGCGTCTTTGCAGACTCGTGCCAAATATCTTGCTGGTGGTTCCCCTGTATATGGTGGCGAGCAGGCAAATATTGTTGACGTTGAGACTGTTGCCCGGTCAATCAGGATTGTTGCTGAGCCAATCACTAAGACGACTCTTCCGCAAAATGGCCTTTGGTTTCCTGTTGCACCGGAGAATTACGAGGTTGCGCAGTCTTACGACTGGGAAGAGATTGACATTATCGGCCTTGGGCGGACTGCCCACTCTGGGATTAAGGGTCTTCCTGTTATTTCTGTCGAAGCGATTCTTCCGGGTAGTTACGACCCGGCAATTTGTCTTGCAATCAACAACCAAGACTACTTTGTTGACCCTGCAAGGTGGATTAAGTATGTAGATAGCCTCGCTTCAAACATGGACGTTTTCCGTCTGGTTATTGGGAACAGGCGAACCTACGAAGGACTCAACGACTACATCTTCAATGACTATATGCGGATTGATGATGTGCAATGGGGAGAAGAGGCCGGGACTCCGTTTGACCGCCGTGTGAGAATTGCTTTTTCCGGGTGGAGAAAGCAGAGCGTTTCTTTTGCTTCTGGTGCTTACGCTGTTTCCGCAAAGGTTCCAAAAGCGCACACGGTTAAGAAGGGCGAGGATTACCAAGATATCGCTAAGAGGTACTACGGAAGCGTTAGCCTCTGGAAGTACGTCGCCTTGCACAACAACGATGCAAAGGCAAAGCGCGTTAGAAGTTGGACAAGCAAGAGCAGCAAGAAGGCATACGAGATTTCCTTCACGAAGAAGCGGATTAAGTTGCCGCGCCCGAAGGCGTAAACGTGCCTACCCTTTCTGTCCCTCTCCGCCCCGGTGTCTTCACGGACATTGAGGTAACCGCGTACCCCTACAAGTCGCGTCCAATACGGCTTGGCGACGTTCTTAGCGCGATTGATATTCGCGACGAGTCTTCACGGTGCGCAACCGAAGCCTCCATCACTATTGATGACGTAAATGGTGTTGGGAAGACTATTGCTCCGGGCACTTGGCTTACGGTTGTTGGTCGCTCTCCAATTAACGGGAAAAGAATTCACATTTGCCCGCGACTTTATGTTTGGGAAAGAACGGTGTCCGACGAGAGGATTCGTCAGGCGACAATTGTCGCCCTAGACACGGTTTCCTTCTTGCAGAGGCAGGGCACGAGGAATTTTCTCTTTCGTAAGACTAAGTCTAAGAAGAATGGTTGGACTGCATCAGAAATTGCAGCAAACATTCTTGGGCAGTACGGGCTTTCTCGCTACGCAATGATTACGCCCACTTCTTACAAGATTAAGTGGTTTAACCTTCAGGAAGTAACTCCTTATGAGGCAATCCTAAAGGCGTACATGCGCGATAAGCAGGTCACGGGCGCCTCGTACCGCATTCGCGCGGGAAGGTCTTCTAGAAATCCTGAAGGCGGAATTCTCAATCCGGGCATGATTGTGATTGAGCCAGTGGTTTATCAGGACTACAGGTGGGCGCTTACGGATGAAGACAACATTATTGGTGCAGACAGGACTGAGTCTCTTGAAGACCTTGTCAGCGAATACACGGGTCTTGTCGTAGACAAGGACGGCAAGGAAGTCAGCCGTGTGACCGTTTCTGATTCAAATGCTGTAGCACGTTACGGAAGAATCAGAAAGTTTGAAGTCCTCCCGAAAAACACTCGGCCCAGTGACGCGAAGAGGGTTGCTCGCACGGAACTTAGAAAGCAGCGCTCTCTTAAGAGGACAGCAAAAATTAAGGGAGTTGGCACCCCGACGCTAAGGGCAAGCGACCTTGTTTTTATCCAAGACAAGGGGACAGGGCTTAACGGAAATTATTTTGTTTCTAGTGTTAGCCACTCGTTTAGCCCCGCTGGTCACAACATGGACCTTGAACTTAGTTACACAGCAAAGTTCCCAGAGGTTGGTGTTTCGGAGGAAGAGTACAACCCTGCGGCGGTTAGCACGACGAGGACCGGCGGAAGTAGTGGTTCTTCCTTTACAACTGGACCAATGGCGTATAGCGGCCTTATGGGAGAACGTGCAGCCCAGTGGGCCGCTACTCAGGCGGGCGTTCCCTATCTTTTTGGCGGCACCACTCCGTATAAGGGCCTTGATTGCTCCGCGCTTACGATGCTCGCTTGGAAGTACGGCGCGAATATCAGTATTCCCCGCGTTACCTATCAGCAGATTGCTTTCGGGGAAAATGTGCCTTCAATTTCTCAGGCGGCTCCGGGCGACCTTATTTTTTATGGCTCAGGTCATGTTGCCCTTTATGCCGGGAACGGCAAGCAGTGGGAGGCTCGCAGAACGGGGACAAAGATTTCGCTTAATAGCGTGCGCTCTAGTCTCACAACAATCCGTCGCCCTGTTCCTTTGTCGCGTCAGGGTACTGGTACTGCAACAAGTTCTGCTGGTGGGACAACTTCTGCTGGCTCGCGCACTGCAAGGATTAGCGCTGTTGGAGAAGAGTGGTCGAAGTCTGTCAGTGAAGACCCGACGAATGTTGGTTATTCAACGGGCGGCAACACTGGTGGGGTTGATACGAGGGTTAATGCTGCCGCGCTTGAGGCAAAACTTTTGTCTTTTGGGGCCGAAAAGTTCTTTATCGAACTTTCTGATGTGTTCTTGGAGTACTCTGAGCAGCACGAGATAGACCCAATCTTTGTGGTTGCAATTGCTTGTTATGAAAGCAATTTGGGCAAGTATGGGCCGTCTCAAAGGACCAAGAACATCACCGGCTTTGGTGGTGGGCCGTCGAAGGCTTCGTTTAATTCCTACGAAGAGTGCATCATTGCCACTACTGGACCACGGCTTCTTAGTAGCAGCGCATACGAAAAGGCGGAGACTATTGATGAAATGTCTTTGCTTTATGCTCAGTCAAGCAGCGTGACAAATTCTCCTGTTATCTGGGCATCCAACGTCAAGAATTTTTATCGTGACATTTCTGGTAAAAACCCGAATGTTTCAATGCGCGGGGACGGGTATAGGAGCAGGGTAATTGGCGGATAGTTTTGACAGTCTTGCTGCTTCTTTTGTTGCCTTGGCAGACGCACGCTCTTCGGGGCATGTGGAAATGTCAATGCCAATAATTGATGTTGGAAGAGTTATCGCATCAAACCCTGTCCGTGTTCGTGTGCTTGGTAGTCAATTGACTCTTGAAGACGAAGACTTTGTAACGGCACATGGGTACACTCCTTCTGTTGGTCATGTGGTTCTTGTGCTTCCAGTGTATTCGGGTGGATTTTTTATTATGAGGGTGAACGCCTAAATGGCTTCCACACTTCCTTTTATTACAGAGTTTGGGCTACAGCCCGACCTCGTTCCTGACTACGTTGCCGACGTAGAGCAGGACGATGCAACACCACCCGTACCGCTTGGTGTTGATATTTCTTTTGATGCGTTGGGTGACGACCTTTCTCTCAGCACCGAATTTGACCTTGTAATCTGTGATGAAGGTCGCGCTCTTTCGCAGTGGGTTCAGAACGCACTTGTCACTCGCCGTGGCGATGAATTGATATTTAGCGAGAACTTTGGAAGCGTGCTAGCAGACATTGTTAGTACTAGCACTGCAAATATTTCAGATATCGAAGAGCAGGTTATTGTCGCTATTGAGGACGCGATTCTTAATCACGAGCGCATTGACCGCATAGATGATGTTCGCGTCGGTTTTATTGATGATTACCGTCTTGCATTTGAGGCAACAGCAATACTTGACGATAATTCGTCACTAACATTTGAGGGTGGGGCCACCTTTGGCTGACATTGACTTCAACAGCCTTCTTCCTGCTGAAAGCGAAGAGACAATTACGGAGAGGATGCTTGCGGACCTCCCCGCACCTCCGGGCGGAAACTCGTACAACACTCGCGAAGGCTCCGTCATTCACGGTCTTTTCCGACCGCTAGTTTTTGAGCGTGCTCGTCTTATTTCTTATGCGAGCGAACTTTTCCAGCAGTCTTTTGTGGCCTACGCCACTGGCGATTATCTGGATATTCGTGCTGGCGAACTTGGGGTAAGTCGCGGCGGTGCCCTGAACTCAACGGTCAACGTCACCGTGACCGGTACTTCTGGTGTTGTTCTCAATGCGAACAACTCTACTTTTGCGAGTGCTGGTGACTCTGCTACTGGCGTTGAGAGCGTGTCTTTTGTTCCGTCAGAAGAAGCAACTATCCCCGCGGGCGGCAGCATCAGTGTCCCGTGCGTATCAACTACTGCTGGACTTGTTTCAAATGTTGATGCTGGCGAAATCACGCTTATCGTTGATGCACCAGATGGTATTTCTTCTGTAACTAACCCGACCGCCGCAAGCGGTGGCGCAGACGAGGAAGACGATGAATCACTTCGCCTTTCGCTTTCTCAGCGCCTTCAGTCGCTTGCGGGGACCGCGAATGCTGCTTATTACAACGCTGTTGCTTTGCGTGAGCCAGATGTTCAGAACGTGGCCGTGACCGACCTTTGGGACGGTAACGGAACCGCTTTGGTCACGCTCTCAGGCCGTCTTGCGCCTTATGTTGGCCCAGATACGGTTGAGAGGCTTCAGGAGTTCTTTGACCCGTCTGTCAAAAACTTGGCGCACTTTGAGGCGCCTGAGTCTTGGACGAATGGAACAACTGTTTCTGCTGCTCTTGAAGGAAAAGAAAGCATTCAGATTGACGCACATCATCCGGACGAAACAACGATTAGTCACACGTTTAGCAATATTGTTGATTTGTCGGAATTTGACAGTGCCGCAGACGAGGTTTCTCTATTCATCAAGCGGGTTACGTCTGCCGGGGACTTGCAGAACTTTATTGTTAAGTTTATTTCTTCCAATAGCGGAACTGCTACTGCGACCATCAGCGCGGCAACAATTAACTCGTTGTCAAACATTACGACAAGGGCAGTACTGAACATCCCCCGTTCCGACTTTACTGAAGCCTCTGATTTCAGTTGGGCTTCTGTTCAGTCGGTAGAAATTACCCTTGAGCATCCTGCAACCTCTTCGACTACAAACACGGTTGTCGTTGATGGGCTTCGGATAAAGAGTACGACCGGCGGATTTTTGACGGGTCAGGTTCCTATTGGAATTCAGGTTACTGTCAGGTCTGCTCGCTCTGCGTCAGTTGATGTAACTGGCGAGATTCTTCTTGATGCTGGTCTTGTTGTCGCAGACATTGAGGGGATTATTGAGTCCTCAATTAGCGATTACTTTAGGCGTCTGCCGTCTGGCTCCGTAATTCGTATTGCGGAGATTGCGAACATTATTCACGACACTCGTGGAGTTGTTGATTACGAGAATTTGCAACTCAACTCTTTGTCTGTGAACACAAACCTGACAACCCTAGAGTCAGACCAAGGACCCGTTTTGGGCACCTTGACGTTAACGGCAATCTAGGCAAGGTATCTATGTCCGCATCAATTCCCGACTATGTTCCATGGCACATCTACGAACGAGACATTCAGCGTCTTTCTGACGACATTGAGCGGCTTGTTAACAAGATTGATGGCTTGGTTGACACTATTGGTGCTCTTTCGCTTTCTCAGCACCGTGATGAAGTGAACGAAGAGCACCGACGCGAAGACAGCCAGCGTCGTTGGACTTTGGGGCTTGCGGTTTTTGCTGCGGGACTCTCTACGGCTTCGGCAATTATTGTTGCAATAGTTTCTGGTGCGCTCTAGTTGCCTCTTGTAGTTAACATCCCTGTTTGGCAACCAAACACTGTTGGCAATGGCCGCTTGCTTATTATTGGAGACATTTCTTCTGTCTCTACGAATCCTTCCAGCATTCGTTGGAGAGTAAACGGGCAGGATTGGGAAACCGGCGTATCATCAACTTCGGTTCCCGACGAGTTTGCGTTTTGGGTTCATGGTTATTCTCCGCTGCCGGGTACAGAGTTTGAGCCTGCTTGGTCGCCCGTGTCTAACCATTTTGAGGCTTCTTCTGACAGAGAAGTACTTTATCTAACGAACCCAAGCCGCTCTCTTATTCCAAAAGCATCAAGCGCTGCGGCTGTTGACACAACGCCAAACTCTTGGTTTTGGGAAGACGGAGTAATTTATTTTCACCCGCTTGGAGATTCGGTTAGCGGTGAGGTGCCGGTAACCACTCCTTCTTTTGCTGAGTCAGAGTCGGTTCGCCTAGAAATTCAAACCGCTGGCGGGGATGTTCTTTTTGATGAAACATTTGTCTGGAACTGGCCAGTAAGAGACATTGTTAGCCACATGATTGATACTGCCGCTCCGTCTTTTCTTTCAGATACTCAGGCTGCTCGCGATATCTACTTTGCGCAGGCTCGTGCAATTGGTGATATTTATTCTATTTACGACGACTATGCGCTTCAGTCATTCCCTTCACAGGCAACGTGGGCTGTGCCTGTTTGGGAGCAATTTTTGGGACTTCCCTCGCTTGTCTCTTTGAGCACTCAGGAAAGAAGTCAAATTATCGAAGAGAGCATTCGCGGCGTTGGCGGTCTAAGGACAGAGTTTTTTAACTCGTTGAATGGACAAGTCGGCTCTAGCATTGTCGTTACTGACAACTATTCAACGTACAATGTGGTATTCAGGCTTAATCTAAGCGGTACAGACGCAGATGCGGCAAAGTATCGTTCTGCCGCAGAGTCTCTTATTTCAAGGATTAAGCCCGCTGGTATTCAGACTTCTGTAAGTTACGCGACGTTTGTGTCTGGCGTCTCTAGGGCTGGCGACGCACTTTAGCCGGGGGTATTTGTGGCCGCACCAAAGCAGGTTGATTTTGTTGACGGGACTACGATTGTTGCTGCCCAGTTCCTCAATCGAATTCAGGAAATCGAAGCCGGTCAGGCCACTAATATGGCTTTGGCTATCTCTGGAACTTCGGTCGTCCTCAACGCCGGGGCCGGGAACAGTGTTTCGTCAATTACGATTGATGACAAGTTCCGTTACATTGAAACGCCGCTAAGCGTCGCTTTTACTGGTTCTGATGCCTCCGGAACGTATGGGATTTTTGCGACCACAAGCGACGACGATTCTTTGTCGGCTTTTGCGCTTGAAAAGGTTGCGGGTACGGGAGTTCCAAGCGCCGCAAACTACCGTAAGGTAGCGACTGTTTCTTGGGACGGGTCTTCAGCGCTTTCTTCACTTGTCCAGATTGCTGGGTATGGGAAGCATGGCCACATGCACACCCTTACTACCGACCCATTGCCCGCGTCTTCGGTTGGCTCAACTCAAATTGTTGACAACACAATTGTTCTTAGCGACCTTGCGGTAGCACTTCAGAATCTTCTTGTTCCGGTCGGTTCTGTTATCCCGTTTGCTGGCTCGTCTGCTCCTGCACAGTATTTGCTCTGCGCAGGTCAAGAGATTTCTGAAAGCACATACGCTGACCTGTTTTCAGTTATCGGAACCGATTACAACAACGGTGCCGAGACTTCTGGGTTTTTCCGGCTCCCAGACCTGCGTGGCAGGGTTGTTGCGGGTAAGGACAATATGAACGGCAGCACCGCGGGCAGGCTGACTACTGGTGGTTCTGGTGTTACTGGGACCTTGCTTGGAAGTGCCGGTGGCTCTGAAACGCATCAGTTGAACTCTTCGCAGTCTGGTATGCCAGCGCATAGCGTCAACGCTGATGGCGGGCATAGTCACACCGTTGGTGTTGATACACCCGACCACTCGCACGCCATTCCCGGCGGCGGTGCGCTGGTGCAGACCTACAACGCCGAGTCAAGTGCAAACATTAACTCTGCTGCGCAGTACGGCGGATATGGCCTTGCCGGTTTGGGCGGCGCAACGGCCCGTCACTCGCACTCTGTTACCGGCGGTTCCCATGTTCACACCGTGACTGCTCTCAACGCATCTTCTGCTCACCAGAATACTCAGCCGACAATCATTTTGAACCACATTATTAGGTACTAATGACTTCTGGTAGATATGACATTGTTGTGGACCAAGGTGCGACTTTCCGCAAGACGATAACGTGGAAAGACTCTTCTGGCGCACTTGTAAACCTGAGTGGGTACAGCGCAAGAATGCAGGCGCGGACGACAATGTCGGCGTCATCAACAATTGTTGAACTTACGACGGCCAACGGTGGAATTACGCTTGGCGGGTCAAACGGGACTATTACGCTTTATATTTCCGACACCGCTACTGCTGGTTTTTCGACCGCTGTTCCAAGTGGTTTTTCAGACGCGCTTGTCGGCGTGTATGACCTAGAGTTGATTTCTGGGAGCGGTGACGTTACGCGCCTTCTGCACGGTGAATTTATTGTGAACCCAGAGGTAACCCGGTGAGCATCACCGGCGATGCGTTTATTGAAGTAGCGATTTCAAATGCAGCACAGGCTGCCGAAGAGCATCTTGCTATGTGCTTTGAGGCTCTTGACAGCGACGATTCTTATGCCGATGTTTCTGCGCCGTTTTGTGGCTGCATGACCTGCATAGTTAGAGAAGTAATCTCTAAAAGTTGGCCATACATGCGCTTGGTCGCAATTGTTGAAGCAGAGGATAATTAATGGCTGAAGACGGCTTTGAGGTTATCGTCAGCCAAGATGAGCCTTCTGTCTCTGTATCTGGCGACGAAATTCAGGTATATGTAACAGAGGAAGTTATTTCTGTTGTCTCTATCGGGACGCAGGGGCCAGCAGGTCCAGCAAACGAGACTTACACACACACTCAGTCAGTTGCATCAGACACTTGGGTAATTGAGCATAATCTTGGTAAGCACCCTTCTGTTGTTGTAATTGACTCTGCGGGTAGTGTGATTATCAGCGATGTTCAGTATGATTCTGCTTACCAAGTTACAGTTACTTTTAGCGCTTCTTTTAGCGGCAAGGCGTATCTCAACTAGCGGGGGCTAGACGTTGAAGATTCTCAATAATCTGAATCTTGTTCAGAACGAGGTCCAGAACGCACGGATTCAGAATCTTGCGTCTGCTCCTTCGTCGCCGGTTACCGGCCAGATTTACTACGACACCACCCTTGGGTATCTCCGTGTCTACAACGGCAGCGGGTGGGACCGTCTTGACGACAACTGGGTGTCGTCTGTCTCTGGTACTGCCCCGATTCAGAGCACGGGCGGTGCAACTCCGACCATTAGCATTGATGCTGCGACCACCAGCGCCGCTGGTTCACTGTCCGCTTCTGACAAGACCAAGTTGGATGGCTCCACGAGTAACGCTACTGCGTCAACTCTTGTTGAGCGCGATTCTAATGGTCAGGCTAAGTTCGGTAACCCAACCGACACTGCGCACGTTGCCACGAAGGCATACGTTGACTCGTTTGTTCAGGGTCTTGACACCAAGGCTTCTGTACGGCTGGCTACTACTGGTAGCAACATTACCCTGTCAAACAGCACTACGAGCCTTGACGGTCAGACCATCGTTGACGGTGACAGGATTTTGGTCAAGGACCAGACTTCTGCCGCAGATAACGGAATTTACGTTGCATCTACTTCGGGTTCTTGGTCGCGTTCGCAGGACGCTGATGGTAACTCTGAAGTCACTGCTGGCATGTTCGTCTTTGTTGAAGAAGGAACTGCTAACGGCGACAACGGTTACGTTCTCACCACCGATGGGACCATTACTCTCGGAACTACTGCCCTAACTTTCCAGCAGTTCTCCGGTGCTGGTCAGATTACTGCTGGTAACGGTCTTACGAAGACTGGCAACACTATTGATGCTGTTGGAACTTCTAACCGTATTTCGGTTGGTGCCAACAACATTGATATTGATGCTAACTATGTTGGTCAGTCTTCTATTACAACGCTCGGCACTATCTCCACTGGAACGTGGGAAGGCACCGACGTTGGCGTTTCACACGGTGGTACCGGGGCTTCGACCGCCGCAGGCGCGAAGACCAACCTCGGGTTTATGACCCGCTACGCGGCAGACGTTGGTAATGGGTCTGCCACGAGCATTGCGGTTACCCACAGCCTTGGGACTCTTGACTGCACTGTTCAGGTCTATGAGAAGTCTTCTGGTGCGGTTGTTATCCCTGACATTACGATGACTTCGACTTCGCAGGTTACTCTGGACTTCGCCGTGGCTCCCACGACGAATCAGTACCGCGTCGTCGTCATCGGCTAGTGTGGGGGGCTAGATGCCCCGAATCCTAAAGACACTTGAGACTGTCGCCCTAAAACTTACGGGCGGCAGTCCTGCGTCTGACAAGGTGATTGTCAGCGACGCTGATGGTAATGCGTCGTGGCAAAAGATTGTCAACGCAAATGTAGACACCAGCGCTGGCATTCAGTTTTCAAAGATGGAAACTGGGTCGCCAAACCAGATTGTCCGGGCAAATCCGTCCGGAGTTGGAGAGTTCGCTTACCTTGCGGTTGATGTACCAATTGGGACTGTTGTCCCATATCTTTTCTCAACCCCACCTGTGGGTTTTCTTTCATGTGACGGCTCAACCCTCAGCCGCACTGCTTACGCCGACTTATTTGCACTTGCGGACAACGCTGGGCTTATAGGCACGATGTTTGGTGCTGGTGACGGCTCAACTACGTTCACCCTTCCAGATATGCGTGGACGCACGATGATTGGTAGCGGACAGGGGACTGGGCTTACAGACCGCACGCTTGGCTCTACTGGTGGCGCGGAGACGCACCAGTTGTCTACCGCTGAAATGCCGTCTCACACCCACACGCAGAACGCGCACGGTCACACCCACAATGCTAATGCTGGCCTTGGTGGTTATGGTCTTATCCGGGTAAGCCCCGGCAACTCAAACACAATTTCTGTTACAGACACCACTCCCGGCGAGCCGGACATTGTGACAACGCCTATTGCTCTGTCTATCAACCAAGCGACAGCGACTAACCAGAATACTGGTGGCGACGGCTCTCACAACAACATGCAGCCATACATCGCGCTGAACTACATCATCAAGGCGACGTACTCCACGCTTCTCGGTGACTCACACGCCGAAGCAAGCGAAGCCTTTACTGTATTTATGGGTAACTAAATGGCTATCTCTGGACCATTTAACGCACGCGACTATCTTCGCGATAAAACCGGCTATTTTGAGACTTCATCAGAATCCGCTGAGTTTATCACTTGCACTTCTGCGACACGCCCTTCTTCGCCCAGCGAAGGAAACATCATCTACGAGACTGACACTAACCTCGTGTACGTCTACGAGGGTTCGGCATGGAGCAAGGTCTACTCCGGGTCAGCGCAGTTTCCAACGGAGAACATGCCGACAGGTTCGGTTATCCAGTTGGCGACTCGCACGACGGGCTATAGCAACGCTGCAAACTACGCCTACAACTCTGACTGCTACTGCTACATCACACCGCTTCGCAGCGATTCCAAGATTCTTATTCTTATTAGCGCTCCGCTGCATATGGCAAGTCAGGGTAGCGATGTTGGTGGTGGCTGGGGCATCAATAGTAGTGCCGCTGGTGGTTTGCTTTGGCAGACTTCGCACATGGGGGCCGGTTATGACTCAACAACTCATGGAAATGTGTTGAGTGTAAATTGGCTCCATCAGGCAACTCGGCCAAACGCCACTTCTAATCAGTACTACCAACTGTACGTCAAGCCTTACACCAACAACTCGGGCACTTACATCTACATGAACCGCAACTATCAGGGAACTGATTACGCGACTATGACGCTTATGGAGATTCGGTGAATACCCCACCTGATATTCACGACGCGATTAGGTCGCTCGCGCCGGGTGCCGGTTATTCTGTTGACCCGTCGGATTTTTCTACTATTTCATGGCATGATAATTCTGACAGTGTAAATGCAGACGGTGTGTATGTTGGCCCAGCCGATGGTGTTGTTATTTACACAGGACCCAAGCCAACAGTTTTAGAAATTGAAGCGGAACTTGCCCGCATGACAGCAGAGTGGGAGGAAAACGAATACGCTCGCCAAAGGGTACTTGCGTATCCTCCTATTGGCGACCAGTTGGATGCTCTTTTTCACGCTGGCGTGTTTCCAGACGATATGGCGGCTCGGTTGCGGGCTGTGAAGGACGAGTACCCCAAGAATGGCTAACACCTACAAAAACGCAGCAGTTGTTTTGACTAGCACTGGGGCTACCGACCTCTATACGGCACCGTCGAACACTCGCTCTTTGGTTCAGTCAGTCAACATTGCAAATGTTGATAGTTCTAACAGGTACGCGACCGTAACGTGGTACGACGCTTCTGCTGGGTCTTCTTACACGCTCTTGTACAACGGATTCATTCCTGCTGGTACAGCGATGAACGCTCTTGATACTCCATGCGTCTTGGAGCCGGGCGACATTATTCGTGTGCAGGCTTCTGCGGCAAATACGCTCCACGCGACCGCCTCAATCATGGAGCAGGACCCGACTACTCCCCACGTTGACGGGTCAATCACGACAGTCAAGATTGCCGACGATGCGGTGACGGCAGACAAGTTGGCTTCTAGCCTGTCTGCAACGACTATCTGCACTTCTGGGACACGCCCCGCGAGTCCGTTTGAGGGGCAGAAGATTTATGAGACTGACACCGACCTTGAATACATTTACGACGGCTCTGCTTGGCGGGTTGCGTGGAGGGACATTTCCTTTGCCGCGTATGGCACAAATTATCAGGGTTCCACAAACGGGTTTTACAACTTTATTCTTGACCTTGAGAGTTTTGACAACGGTAGTTGTTACAACACTTCTACCGGAGCATTTGTTGCCCCTGTTGATGGTGTCTATTTCTTTTCTCTCAACTGCCGTCTTGACAACACTGCTTCTGCTGGCTACTTGAGGGCGTACATCTACCGCAGCGGAACAACCCAATGGGCAGCACCAAACCTTCACTGCATTTTCGGCGCAGCACACTCAACGGATTACCATTCGCTCAGCGTAAGCGGCTTGATTTCTTTGACCGCAGGGCAGGTTGTGTATGCGGGCGGCGGTCATGTGAGTGGTGCGTCTAATCTGCTCAGGGCAGAAAGTACGTTCACCGGCCATTGGATTAAGGACAATTAGCACTAATGGCTAACCGATACGTCAACGCAGCGGTAGAACTTACAACCACTTCGGCTACGGACCTTTACACGGTGCCGGGTGGTTGCTCTGCGCTTGTGCAGTCGGTTGTCGTGGCTAACGAAGACTCAACAACGCGCACTGCTACTGCATCTTTCTACGATTCGTCGGCTATTGCCACGTTCACCCTTATCAAGGATGCAGAAATTCCTGCTGCATCTTCGATGAACGTGCTTGATAAGCCGTTTGCACTAGAGGCTGGCGACGTAATCAAGATAACCGCAGGAACCGCTAACGTGATGGACGTTACTGCGAGTATTCTGTTGGTGGACGCTACGACTTCGGTGCCAGTTGGAACGATTACTACGGCTGCGCTTGCTGATGGGTCAGTGACCTCAGCAAAGTTGTCTGTTGGTGATTTGGGCTACCAAGTCAAACTATTTGGTGAGGTGTTTGGCTAGTGGCCACAATCTCAAAGCAGATTCTTTCTGGGTCTACTAATGGGAAGTTGATTCAGGTAACCGGTACCGCTACTGGTTCTGCCGACACTATTCACACGGCTGTCTCTGGTACGTCGGATATTGACGAGATTTCGCTGTACGCCATCAACACTTCGTCTTCTGACGTTCTAGTGACGATTGAGTTTGGCGGCACAGGAACCGCCAACGAGATTAAGTTCAACATCCCCGGTCAGGTCGGTCAGGTCCAGATTGTTGAGAAGTTGATTCTTCAGAATTCGTTGGTTGTTAAGGCATATGCGGCGACTGGTTCTGTTGTGAACATTGGTGGTTATGTGAACAGGATTGCCAACTAATGGGCGTCGTTGTCAACACAGTCAAGACGGTTGAGCGTGGCACAACCATTGGTTCTGGCAACGCAAGCGTTACGACTTCCTCTGCTGCGGTTCTTTCTGCTGATGCAACTCGGCGTACTGCTGTTCTAACGAATCTTGGTAGCGATTACGTCTGGATTGGCGACTCCGGTATCGCAGCCAACGAGGGCATCCGTCTGGCCCCCGGTCAGGCTCTTACGATTGACAAGTCGCCCACTGCTGCGATTTACGCGGTAGCCCAGAGTGGTACTCAGACGGTGGCTTACTTCACGGAGAGCGACTAATGGCCCAGATTGGCGCACAGTTCGTCAACGCTGTTCAGCCTGCCCCCGTTGGGACCATCATCCACGATTGGCCGGGGCAGAACATCCCCACGGGCTGGATTGAGGTAGACGGTCAGGCTATCTCCCGCACCGACTATGCCGACCTGTTTAGCGCGATTGGCACCACTTACGGAGTTGGCGACGGCTCAACCACGTTCAATGTGCCGAAGAAGTCTATTGAGAGTGACGCTGCTGGTCGTGTAAGCCTTCCGTACCAGCCGATGTTTGCTGCGCGGGCCACGGCAGGGACAACGGCAACGGGCACATGGAACACCTACGTTGATGTGAACGCCAACGTCGGCAACCACTTCAACCCTACTACTGGTCTATTTACTGCGCCTGCCGCTGGGAAGTATTTCTTTACGTTTAGCGCGTTCACGGAAGCGGGACAATCGGCGCAGGTTTACTTCCTGCTCAACGGTGCTGCCTACTGGCGCACATACACGCAGAACGGGACCAGCACCTACGTCGCCCTAAACCCCGGCATTGTCATCTTTTCGCTTAGCGCCAACGACACGGTAGGCGTCTACATGAACGTAGGACAGACGCACTACAACCAGAACAACTACTTTGTTGGATGGAAGGTATCGTAGGTGGACATTTCTATTACTCTTACCGAAGTAGAAGTAAAGGCCCTGTCATACGTCATGGCCGACCCTCAGCAGTGGACCGAGAACGCAATCAAGGAACGTGCCCGCATCGCTGGCGACGAGTTGGTTGCTGCGGAGACTGCTCGTATGCTTGCAGACCCAGATGTAACTGACATTCCGGCAGACCGTGATGCAATCATTCTCAGCGCTCCTGACCCGGTACTCCCCGACGTAGGCAACTTAGAGCCGCTTCCTGAGTAATGACCACAATCATCAAGGCATACTCTGACGTACCCCGGCAGGCTCAGGCGCTTGGCACTACGCCCCCGATTGTCACGACGTTGCCTTCTAGCCCGCAGATTGGTGAGGTAGTCACCTACAAGCACACTGGCGCAGGGAACATCGGCGCGGCGTTGCCTATGCAGTACGACGGAACGAAGTGGCTACCGCTTGGACAGGCAACTCTCTGTCGCTGGAACTGCGGCAGCGCGACTCAAGTGTTCAGCAGTACGTCCATAACCAACGTGACAGTCGGTGACTACAACACGGTTACGTTTACTCCACCGTGGGATGGGTACTACGAGATTGGTCAAAAGACCGGCATGTGGGAACTGAACAGCGGCATTGGTATGTCAACGCAGTTCACCCCAACTGACCTTTCAGCCACCTACATCCTCCACTACATCCAAGACTGGAATGGCCCGTACCAGCATCACCGTGAAGGTGAGTCGAACCCAATCCTTTACTACCTCTACGCGAGCAAGACGTACAGGTTCACCGCGAACATTACCTACGCGGCTGGCAACACGGGGACCATCAACTTCATTGGCACCGCTTACGTCAAGGCGGTGAGCGCATGACCTCACTCACAGACACACAGGTAGTGACCGCAAGCGGCGGGCTGGTGGAGTTGGGGTATGTGGAGAACGATAACGCCGTCACCCTCACTGCTACATCGTCTGCGTCACCCGACTGGCTTACGCCGGAAATGACGGTGGTTTGCGACGGCTCACCAGTTCTTGTCGAATACTACGCGCCAATCGCTAGGGCAACACAGGACGCTGCGGGAACCGGCGACCAACTCAACTTCTCTCTTGTCTATGACGGCTCTGTGCAGGAGGGCAGTTGGGGAAGGGTCGCCAACCGCACGAACGCTATTGGGCATCTTGTCCCTGTGGCGCTGCAATACCGCATGACCCCGGCTGCTGGTTCGCACACTTTTAGGGTTGGCGGCTACGTCAGCAACGCATCAAGGAACGGATACGTTGGAGCAGGTTCGCCGTACCCTCCACAGTTCCTCCGCGTATCCAAGATTGTGGAGGCAACCCAGTGGCCCGCCGTCACCACGGGCACCATCATCTGCACTTCCTCCACGCGGCCCGCGAGTCCGTTTGAGGGGCAGACGATTTATGAGACTGACACTGGGCTGACCCGGTACTACGACGGTTCTTCGTGGGAGGACACGGCAAGGGCAACACGCCCGTATCACGCCGAGGTCTATCTCGCGTCGAACATTTCGTATCCAAGGGCAACCCTCCTTGAGTGGACCCACTTGCGCGAGGACAACACGGGTGGCGCGTGGGCCGCGTCACCAGACCCGGAGCGGCTGGTGTTCCCGGCTGACGGGATGTACCTCTGCGTTGCATACATGAGGTGGGATGTTGGAAGCGGCAACGACTCAACGCAGACAGGCATGAACGTCAACGGCGGGTTGGGTTCAGTGTCGAACATCGGTTACGCAGTCAACGGAACGTCTGTGCAAGAGATTCTGACAAGCGTGGCCGTGGTTTCTGCCGGTGACTATCTCACAATAAACTGCTACAACAAGCCTGCCGGTGGGTCTCCGTTCACTGCTGTTGCTGGTTCGTGGATGAGTTTTACGCAACTGTCTGCGGTGCCCACATAATCGGCCAGCCCTAGCGCATGACCCTCACCCTCCTACTCGCGAGCAACAGACAGGCATAAGTTGTGCGCAGTCCCAGTACTGTGCTTACCTACATTTATGGACATTAGCCCTGACGAAGTTCGTCGTCGTCTTGCAAACGGCGAAACAAAAACGGATATTGCCAAGGACTACGGTGTATCCCGCCATTCAATCAGAAGGCTTCTAAAGAAGAAGCCGGACAAGGTTGATACGCATGAAGGCTTAAGAGCGTCTATTCACAAGGCGCTACAAAAGTCTTCTGAAAACGATGTTGAGTCTCTTGCAAACAAGTTCAACGTCGCCCCAAAGCGTATTCGTGAGGCAATTGAAGAACTCGCGCGTGATGGTTACCGCGTAGAGTTGGAAGAGAACTCAACTGTTTCTCTCCACAAGGTTCCCCCCTCCCGCACCAACCTCCACAAGTCTCTTTTTGATGGAGAAGAGCATGTAATCGGAATCGTTTCCGACACGCATCTTTCTTCTAACGAAGAGGCGCTAAGCGAGTTGCATCTTGCTTATGACATTTTCGAGGAACGCGGAATTTCTGAGGTTCTTCACGCCGGGGACTGGACTTGTGGTGCTGGAATTTTTCGTGGTCAGGTTTCTGAGATTAAGAACCATACGTTTGAGCAGCAGGTTCAGTATCTCGTAGATAATTACCCTCAGCGTCAAGGTATTACTACTCGCGGTATTTCCGGTAACCATGACATTGAGGGCGACTTTGGTCGTGTAGGCGCTAACCCTGTCGTCGCTATGGCTAACCAGCGCGACGATGTTGAGTTTCTTGGCGACTACAGCGCTTGGGTCAATTACGGTTCAGACGATAACCCGTGCTGGATGCACCTTCTTCACGGCAAGGGTGGAATGTCATATTCCTACTCCTATAAGGCTCAGAAGTTGGCGGACGGATATAGGTCTGAGAGGAAGCCAGCAATTCTTACTGTGGGCCACTGGCATGTTCGTGGTGCATTTGAGGCTCGTGGGGTTCAGGTTTTGTTCCCCGCATGTTTTGAGTGGCAGTCACCGTTTCTCACCCGGCTTGGGTTGTCACCGGCAGTTGGATTTCACATCTTGACAATCACTGTCGGTGAAGACGGGACTCTTGTAAAGATGGTTCCTGAGTATTTTCGTTTTGTCGAAGGGCGAATTGTACAGTCGTGAGCGACTTTGAAGCGGCAATGTACGACTTGCTTACTGAGGCTCTAATTCTTCGTGCTGCCTGTACATACGACAACGGCAGCATCCCTGAGTTTCTTGCCCCATTGATGGAGGCGCTTGACTCTGTAGAGGTAGCAGCGCCTACCAGCCTTATGGAGGCAAACGACAAAATTACTGGTGCTGTGGCGAGGGTTCTCGGCAAGATGCCATGATATAGTAGGTGTGGTTATCTACTTATAGGGGAGCATTATGCCGCGCCAGCCAGTTGACCCAGACCTAGTTATGAAGGCAATGTACATCCGGCGCGAGCAGGATGATTTCCTTCGTTGGCGCTCCTTTCGCAAGCGCAAGTCTCAGGCAGCAACTATTCGCGAAGCGCTTGATATTCTCATTGAGAAGGAGCGTGGGGAGTGGCAGAAGGACAAGACCTAAGAGTTTCCCCGGACAGGTTTATTGCTCTTGCAAACTCTTGGTCTAAGGTGCGTACCTCTGTCGCGTCAGACGAGCATCTTTCGTGGGGCCTAACGCTTAGTTCTATAGCGGCTCGTAAGTCTTACCCTGAAGACGTTAGGGAGACTCTTGGGCTTCGCCACGACGCTTGGGTCGGTCTGTTCCTGCTTCACGCAGAGAACGCCTCTAAGGCTTTCTGGGAAGGCGATAGGGCTGCTTGCTGGCAGTGGTGCCGCTCTACCGGTATCAACTTGGTAGGAGCACTTTCTGCCCCTGCGTCATTGCGCTCTCGTTCATTTAAGACATTTGAAGAGATTCGTGCGCATGGTTTGTCTGCGGCAATTGAGTGGCCAATGTCAACCACAGACGTTGACGACAAAAAGATTAGTGACTTCGTTGATAAACACGATATCCGTGACATTGTGATATCTCGTGGCGTCACCTACTCGCGATACAAGGACTACCAAGCACGCAGGATGATGCGACTAAAGGAGTTGTCGCAATTGTTCCCTCCGGGTTGCAGGGTGTACATCTTTGGAGCATCTAACCCAAGCCTTTCTGCTAGGTCTGTCGCTCACTTTAAGGGATTTGAAATCTATCTTGGCGGAAGCCGTGTGTGGCAGGACTCGGGACGATGGATTCTCCCGCCCCGCCAGCCTGTCCCCAAAACCAAGTGGTCGCAGCCAGAATGCCTTGCGGAGGGTCTGAGGCGTTGGCGCAAGTGGAGCAACGTCTTTGCCAGCAGCAGAAACACAGAAGGCCCCTGACGGGGCCTTCTGCTTTCTACTGGGGTGTGCGGTAGAGGCTTTGCATAGCCTAGCAGATATCAGCGTCTAGACGCTCAAGGATTGCCAGCATTTCGTCTTCACCAATGCTGCCTTCTGCAACATCAGACTCCATAAGGGCGACTGTGGCGTCTAGCGTTCCACGCTCTCTTGCGTCCTCGTAAGCCTCATTAAGAATGCTGCCCAGCCCGCGCTCCTGCTTTGCAAGTTCATAGAGAGCGTCAAGCCCATCATCAGTCAGGGGCGGGTCTGCGGAAAGCATAAAGCGAGCGTTCTTTGCGTAAGCCTTTGCACGGATTGCAGCGTCTTCTGCCTTCTGCTTAGGACCAGTCCCGCGCCACTTAGTAGTGCCTGCCCACTGGTCCTTAAGCCAAGCGCACAGCGCGTTGCAGTTCCCACGACAAATCTCAGGGTGCTCAACAGCAAGACGCTTCGCGCAAATTGACTGCTTTCCGCCAGCCCACTTACCAAACGTCCTGACAATAGAACGAATCTTTCCATACTTCCTCGGGTCTTTCCCGCCCATGGACCCGCCAAGACGCGACTCGGAAAGTTGGATGTTTCTCAACTCATCGTTGCTCAATGTATTTTCTCCGATTGGCTTACCTTCTCTCCAAGGAATAATTGAGCATCCACATCCTGTGTGGCGATTCATTGGATTGATTTTTCTAAGAGTCTTCCACGACCAGTTTTTGCCAGACATAGCAACGCAGTCGGGCGTATGAGTCTTTGTTGGTCCAAGAATCCAGTAACCACCGCGAGGCGAGTCGTCTTCTACAAAATCCAACTCTTCTGCGTACTGCATCCTCGTAGAAGACGCCTTAACGTGCTGAGAGAAATACTGCTGTTCGCGAGCGATGCTCGTGTCCCGTGGGATTCCCGACCTGTCAGCCTTCCTCACGCGCTTCGCTGAGTTGCGAGCAAACTGCTTGCGCCGCAACTGCTCTATTCTCTCCTGCTTTTCTATGAAGCGCTTAGGCGGCGTCACTGATTACGCGGGTCGGTCCTAGTTGGGTCGGCAAGGTTGTCGGCCATCGTCTCAGCGGACGGAGAGCCGTATGGCGTTCTGCCCATCCTGCTCGCATTGGTCTGACGATTTACGTCGTCAGGGACGGCAAGGTTCCCCTGCTGCTCGGCCTGCTGCTGCTGAATCTGTTCAGCCTGCTGCTGCGCGGTCGCTGCCTCTGCCTCTGCTTGGTCTTCAAGCAGGTTGATGGCCTCATTAATAATCTCGTTTGTCCGCTCCTGAACATTGTTCTCACCGAACAACGACAAGAACTGGCTGGTAGCCCAGCGCTTAACGGACATATTCTCCTGCTGCGGGTCAATAACTGCGACCATAGCCTGAAGAGCACCGGCAAGCGCCGAAGTATCCCTCTGCAAGATTGGCGGCATCGTCACTTCAGGCTCAATATCATCGAACCCAGCACGCACAAGCGCTTCCTTCGTAATATTACGAATTACGCTTTCCCACAACTCCTGACGGGCTTCGACCATCTTAAGGATGGGCAACTCCATTGCCGTCATATTTGCCAGAGAAGCGGAGCCGTCGCCACCAAGGTAGTGCGAAGGCCAGCCAGTCCCGGCAGCAATCTGACCAAGGAAAGAAGCCTTGTCAGACTGAGCAACGCCAGCACCAGTCTCAAATGTATTCGGCTCAATGTTTACATTGGGCGTCCTAAACATCGTTGCTGCCTGCGGCTGAGCAATCTGCGGGTCAATAAGAGGAACCTGAGTAAGGTTCAGCGGGTCCGACGCCTTGAACTGCGAAATGACCTTCGCCAACTCGCTCGGACCACCGTCCACCTTGACGACGCGGGCAAGACGGTTGATTTCCCGTGCAACCGCAAGCCGCGATTCCATGAACTCACGGAACCCCTTCGCCCACTCAAGAATCCTTCTGACCTCAGAGTTACCACGAGTCTGATTAGAGGTGTGGTTTACGGCAACGTGCATGATGCGTGCGCTGCCGTCAAGAAGTGAAGCGGGCGGCTTCGGGTCGTTGTTCCCCGGCTCGTTACGCCAATGCTTGTAATACTTAATTACCTTCTTCTTTGAAGGCTGGTAAGAACGAGTCTTGAAGTCATACTTCGCCGGGTAATAAGTGCGCTCGTAATACAGAGGCATCTTACGGTTGTCTGTAGAGACAATTACGTTACTGATTTCAATTGGGTCAATATCAGACAGGACAAGCCCATCATCGCTGTCAAACATCGCGATGAAGACTTCGCCCTCAATCTGCAACTCAAGGCTCTTCTGCTCCTGAGCCTGCAAGGTGCAAAGCGTGGCCTGATTCTCTGCTGACTGCCAGAAGCGCTTAATAGCGGCTTCGGCGTCCTTTCTCTGCGCGTCTTCCAACTCAACGTAGTCAGGAATCGTCGGCATTGGGACACCACGACCAAAGGTGTACCAAGTCAAAAGATTAAGAGACTGGCCAACAATGGGGTCTTCTGCCCAATACCTATAGGCACGACGGATAATCCTACGACGATTGTCTGGCAAGTCGTCTGAATTAGCGACAGCCATATCAAAGAACCTGTACGTCAGGTCTTCAAGCCTTCGCTCCAACATTCGGTTAGCGGCTTGGTCAAGATAAGAGGCTTCAGTAAGAGCCTCAATCTGCTTCTCAAGTTCGTCAATAGCAGACTCACCGTTAATCTCAGGAGAGTCGCGAAAGAAATCAAAAACGCCCATTAAACGGGAACCTTCCCAGAGCCGACACAGCCATCACACCGAACTTCGTCGGGGATAAACAGCCCTGACACAAGCCGCTCAACCTTTTCGATTCCGGTACCACCACATTCCGGGCAGTTGGTCATAGGCGTCTTCCCCTGCGCCTTATCAACGGCAGGGTCGTTCTCTTTCTCTGCAATCCAAACCGGACAGCGGTGATACTCGTCAGAGCACCAACGGAGCAACGACTTAGGGTTGTCGCGGAAGGAAAGGAAAGAGTCTTCAATCTTACACTGTACGCCAGCCTTACCATCCTTCTCGTGGTAGGAACCGGCTGGACAAGTAATTTTAGGAGCCATTTGCTTATTCTACCCCGTTGTCAGTCAATAGCCAGCATGGCAGGAGGGTCATCGCTTCCCATTTCGTTAAGAAGTTTAATGAGTTCTGCGGCCTGCATATCTGGACCAATTTGCTGGTTGTTACCCACAGTTGCTTGAAAACCAGAGGTTGTAACAGCGTGCCCGTATTGAGATAGGTATCCAACTACGCCAGCAACGGCGTCAGAGCAGTCTTTTGAGCCGCCAACAGGGTGGTCTGGGGCACGCCCCGGTATGTCTTCAAGCCTCTCAAGTTCTGACTTAAGAGGCCAATAATCGGGTAAAAGGATACGACCTTCGTTAGTGGCCTCTTTCAGTTCTTGGTACGCATTGACTGTTCTATCAACTGAGAACGGCTTACCAAGACCCTCAAGTCTTTGCCCATAATCGTCCCACTGCATCCCGGCAGTCACCATACCTGCGCCGGAAAGTTCCTGAATTGCGCCTGCCGACTGGAACGAGTCGTATGAGAAAGAAGAAATGTTGATACCCAGATAGCCTCGCATTTGCAGAATAAAGCGGGTAATTGAAGTAAGAAAGATTTCTCCGGCTTCTGGTGCGACAATCTGCATGACTATTGGGACAACAAAACGATTTACGACGCGGTAGTCAGAGCCGACCTCAACAGCCGCTTGGTCAAGAATCCTCCCGACCGCAATACCTGCGGCATCGCCCTTCCGCCCACGGTTAAGACCGGGGTCAACATGAACGTGCCAAGCGGCACCGTTCCAGTCGTTCCGCATTTGCAGCATATCCGGGTTTAGCGCACCAAGAAGAGCGTCTTCTGTGGGGTGCGCTACACCAGCGTTCCACTCAATTTCTGAGTTCTGCGGGTGGACTCGCTTAGTAGCCAAAGCACCGGTGACAAAGTTGGGCAACTGTGCTGCGGACTCAATCTTTTCCGGGTCGGTAAAGAATGGGCTTCTTGCGCGAGTTGGCAGAGCACCATACTTAAGCATTGAGTCGGTCGGGTCACGGCGGAACTCCGCCATGTAAGACTCAGGGACAGCGATAATGTCTAGCCCTTCTAGCCCCTCAGCCACTACCAGCCTCCAACATTGGGCTTGGCTCGTTGATTTCAGACCGGTAACGAATTTCGTTTCCGTCCTCGTCAATCACGACACCCGGCTCTTTGTAAATCAGACCAGTCTTAATAATTCGCATTCTGTTCGGGTGCCTGTCAAAGAGAAAGACTTTTTCTCCTTCTTTGATTTCTCCCTTCGCGTCCCATGTGCTCATGCGGGTAACGAGCATGGTGTTATCCCACGTTGTTCCCTGCCGGGCCAAAGACTCAACGAATGCTTGGTCGTGCGATGGCGACGTAAGAAGTGCGCCAAATCCAAGTGACCCAAACCTAGAGCGGCGACGCTGGTTGAGCGCCTTAAAAAGTTCGCCAACATAGTCTGCGCGTCGTGATTCGACACCGAACGCGGCCTCGTCAACGATGAAACCAAAGACGTTCCAACCAAGAGCAGACTGCCACCTGCTTGTTCCGGGGGAAAACCTAATTCGGTTAGGGAACAGCAGTTCGCTTCTTACCCGGTCGTTCGGTGCGTAGTGGTCAGCAAAGTATGGAGAGTTGATAATCCTCTCAACAACGTCACCGAAGACAACCTTTGACGCCTGTTCAGCGCCAGCAGCAGATGCGTTCAAGACGACAATCTCAGAGTCTTCAGAAAGAGATACACCGGGGAACCGCGAGAAGTAACGTGCAGGTCGCTTTACGCAAGAAAGAAGATAGAGGGCATACGCGATAGAGAGCGCACCGGAGAAAGACTTCCCCGTACCAATACCAGCAATGAATACCCAGAGTTCGTAGTTTGAGTCAATCTTCCAAAACTCTTGGAGAACATCGCCAATCGCTTCGCGCAGGTTAAGGCCAGCACCAAAATAATATGCGTCCGTAAGAAAGTAGTCCATTGGAACTGGCATTTCGTGCCAGTCGTCCCCACGGCTCGTCTCTCGCCACAGCATTGCCCTTTCGACAGGCCCAAGGTCGGCAGCCCTTGCTGCAAGTTGAGTTTGCTCCCACAACTTCTGGTAGTCGTGTGGGTCAATGCCCAAGATGTTCATATATTGCTTGCTACGACTTTGATATGAGGTGGCTGGCCATAGAAGGCCCACCTCTTTTTGATAATCAGGTCAACAACCTGCGAGTCGTCTTCCCAAGCACACTTGTTAAGCGCATCTTCTACAAGTTTTGCGATGTTAGAAGCGTCTGGCTTTTTCGTAGGATGCTCTGACCTTTCGCCAGCAGCAGACAATTGCCCAGATGCGCGGAAATGGTTCTTTGGGCGTTGCAGGTAGGCAATAATCGTCAATTCAACAGGGCCGTTGTTGAGCGTAATTGCCCCTGCATCATTCCATGCAGCGCGAATCATTTGCTCTGCGTACTGCGTCTTGCGAGTGTTATAGGTCCGAACATGGCCAGAGTTCGTTCGGGCAAAACGCGGCCTGTCTTTGCCCTGCGGAGCCATGTTAATCGAAAAGGTGAGACTGCTCTGACGCACTTTCGTTTACACCTTCGCCATGTTTATTTACCCAGCGATAGAATGTAATACCATTCTTATGGTCACGCGGCCTAATAAGGCCATGAACGACCAAGTATGCGATTGCATTCATAACTTCTGGTGGGCAGTCGTCTTCGGGACCGGCAAGGCCAAGGTAGACAGCGCAGAATCCCGCGCTCCACTCCGCGTCACTGTGCTTTGAATACATATAGACCACTTTATTGACCAACGATTGGTCAATTTCTGGAAGGGCGTGGTCGTTACTTTTTTGTTCTGACAACTCTGAACTCTTCTGCGACGGAGAGCGCATCAGCGATACGCTCTCCGTCGCCAGAAGTTTCTGCCTCGTTCAGCATAATAAGCGCGTGCTTATATTGGCTGAAAGGAACCCGAGCAAGATACATCTTGTGGAGTTCCTTAATTTCGCGTTCTACTTCCTCAGCCACCCTACGCGCTCCGCAAGAGAGGCAATTTGTGGTGCAGCATAAGTCAATGTCCTAGTGTCTTTGTCTGAGAGCGTCTTCTCAAACTCTGACTGAAGCATAGGCCACAACTCAGCGATAATGGCAAGCATCCCATCATCGTCGCCCGACTGGTTTCTCTCCATCAACTTCTTAGAAAGAGAAACCATTTCAGGCTCAGGCATAGAAGCACCTCCATGCTCCCCAAGCGGACTTAATGCTGTATCGGTCACGGATAGCGTCCGCGACAAGAATGGTTTCGACCATTGAACCCGACCAGCGCTTGTACGGCGACTTAGCGATGTTCCAAGAAGTCTTGTAAATACCAAGACCCCCGCCCCACGTTGGCCCCTGATGCGACCAATTAACGCCGTACTTTCCGCTTCCGGGCTGCTCGCACCTACCCAACTTCACAAAGTTCCACCAGTCTGGGACGCGCTTCTTTAGGTCGCGCATAGTGGGGTTGAGAGGATACTTAATCTTGTCACGCGCCTTCTGCTTTTTGTAAGCCTTAAGACACTGGCTCTTAGAGACTCCACTTTCCGGGTTAATCTTGTGCTTGTGGCAGGGCTTAGCGGATAGAGACGATGGTGCAATACAGATAGCAGCAATAGTTGAGAACACAATAATCGGCTTTAGCATACAGCCTCCTTGATTGCCTACAGGTCACCAGCGGTCCACATGCTGGTCAGCGCTAAATTCATGCGCTTATTCTTCGCAGTCTTCTGCGTCGTATGTTTCTACGTCCGAGATATTTTCATCCCAGATTTCTAGCCAATCTTGACGGGTTTCAACCCCGAGATTGGCAACCATACAGATGGCCATGACACCAATATCAACTGATGGAAGGTCACCGACAACTTCCTTAAGGGCAACGTCACACCTTCCCTTATGCGCAACCACGATATGACCAGAGTCATCAAACCATCGAATAACACCTTTATGGATGTTCTTGATGGGCTTGTCGCAGTGATTGCATAGGAAGACGAATGAACTAAGCGACTCGTCTTCGGGGTCTGGTATGACTCGTAGATTCAAAAGAAATTCACCATTACCCTAACGCCAGTTCCATTGCACTTCGTGCACTGTTCTGAATGCCATCCATCAATTGCCCAGTAAATGACACCTTCGCCAGAACATTTATTGCATGGTCGCGAAAGAATCATCTTGATGAACGACCGCCAAGCCTTCCAGTTGCTTGCGACGGTAGTAATACCGTCACGAGCACGGCTTACCGCTGGCAAAACAAACCTCCAAGTAGTGATACGCAACATCCTACTTAGTCTGAACATTTAAGCGACTACCTCGTAGTAGAGACTTTTTATTGCGTATCTGCTATTAGACACTCTTTATCTTTTTCAACAAATCCTTTACTTGTGCTTTTAGTTCGTCTGTTGGCATTCGCGTCTCATTCCCGCGCTCTAGCGCACGGTCAAAAGACCTTTCGCGGGCACGTTCACGACGAATATCGCGCACCTTAGAAAGAATCTGTGGTGCCCGTGGCTGGTACCTTTCCCCATCGTTCGCGATAGCAAAAATAGCGTCTACGGCCTCGTCGTATGTGACCGAATACCTCTTAAAAGCCTCTGAGAGCGCGGCCATATCAACCTCCGTCACTTGCAGGCCGGGCCAGTGCGATTCCAGTAGAACTGCGATTTTCTGAATGGTCACTGCTCACCTCCAAGGTGACGTTTGAAATACCAAGAAGTTCCCTTTGGCGAGCCTCACGGGACTGCGCAGATGACGTTTTCCTTGGTGCTGTGCCGTGGCTTTGCCTCATCGAATCGAAGAGGTCGTCCCTGCTGTAAATGACCCTTGGTGACGGCTCGCCGTCCCACCAAGGCCGCTCTGTTGCTGCCCGGATGATGGCAAGATGCTCGTCAAGCGACACATCTGGGAACTTGCGAATACGCCGAATAATGTAGTTCGCATGAGCGTCCGGCGAGAACCGCTTTCCCCAGAGCACGTTGCATTCTTCGACAATCGCGCTGACCATCGCCATTTCCTCAGCGGTGAACTTTGAGGACCGCCGTTGACGGCGGGGGGGGACTATAGGGGGGGGAGAAGTTAGGTTTTTAGGGGTAGGGGGGGTGTGGGGGGGAAGGGGAGTTTCCTCTGCCAAATCTGACGCAGCGATTTCGCGGGCCTGATTGGCAATTTCCTCTGCATCACGAGCAAGAGATTCCAGCGGAGTTCTGAATCCAGCGTTGGGTGTGACAGAACTGTCAATCTCTTGCAGCCAGCGGTAGACAGACCTCTTGGATGCGCCGAGCACTCGCGCCAAGCGGTCAATGTCATTTCTGTCATATCCCGCAAGCAGGGCCAACTGAAGCCGAACTGCTTGCGCAGACATTCCAGCGGTACTACTCAAAACCTTCTGAGCAACTTGCTTCTCGCTCATGTGTGCTTCCTTTCTGGGGTTGGAGGCACGCTACTCTTCTACAACGTCTTCCGCCTCTACGACGACTTCGTCCTGACCGGACGTAAGCGCCGCACGCTCTTCTGGGGACATAGAGAGTAGTGCGCGTGCCACTTCAAGGCGATTGTTGTCTGGCGATACAGGAAGACCTGCATGTGCCCGAACCTCAACATTCACCGAAGACTGCTCAATCTGCAACTTCTTGGCTGCCTCTTCGTAGCCCGGAAGACCCAACTTCGCCGCAAGTTCAGCGCGGTCTTTGAGCGCCTTACCAAGCACGTTAAGCGCCTCAATCGTGTTCTCTTGCACCAAACCAAGTTCTGAGTCCTGCTGCACAGCCTGAGACGCAATGTATTCAAGCGCCTCAACCTGAGCAGTCAAAGCATCGAACTCCCACAATGGATGTGTCTTGTCTATACGGACAGGGGTTACGTCCTTAAGCGGGTTGTCTTCAATAGGTGCAGTCCACGACTCATCAACCAAGTATCTATCGCGATACTCAATAAGACGGGCACGATGAATAGTCATGTTTGCTTCATCTGGATAGCGCTCTTTTAGCCAGCGCTCTACAGAATAAGCAGACCTAGTAATAAGCATGGCTTCAATAGCCTGCCGGTCTGGGTGCTTCCAGACCTTCGTGCGGGCACGGGCAGCCTTGTCTGGAACGGGGTTTGTCCGACCGATTTCAGTAAGACTCTTGGCCCGCTTACCCATTACTGCTCTACCTCAATGGTCACCTTAAGCGGCTTCTCACCCCAAAGAATCACCGGCAGAACCTTAGTGATTTCTGAGGCAGGAATTTCAAGCCGCAACTTAGCACTAGGCGGGTCATCGCCGCTAATCTGCCAAGCAGTCGGTCCAGTAGCAATAGACGCCATAAAATTGACAGCCGGAATGCTGAAGCCGTTACTAGACATTATCTACTCCAATGCTGCGAAGAAATCTCTTCATTGAATGGGTAATTTCTTTTGAAGACTTGCGACCCGGCATAAGCGTCATAGCGACCAAATTCCCATGTTTGTCGAATACGCCAAGATGGCTGTCGTCTGTTGGCTTAAGAGTGTAGCCACGCTTCTTCAAAAGTTTGTGGACGTTTCTTGCGTTCACAGTTCTGTCTTATCAAGTCCGATGAGGGCAACTATGACAGCAATAAGAAATCCGCTCAAAACTCCAAGGAAATATGTAATTCCATACATCAAGGCTTGTCCTTTCCAGACATACAACGACTGTAGTAACCACACCAGCGAGCAGAGCAGTGCCACCCCTCAGTGTTTCTGGGGAAACTGCCAGACTTGCAGGCCCCAGCAACGTCTACAGCAAGTTCCTGAGACAGGTTTCGTGAGCGCGTGACGAGGTCTTCATCAACTGTCACGGGTGCGATATATGGACCCTTGCTCTTTGAGTCAACAACGTGGACATACTCTACGGTGCTGCTCCCCGTGGCAGCAGAGTAGAGGCCCGTCTGGGGGTTTGCGGCCAAGGCTTCGGGCTTAGGGGGTGCCTTAGAGGTTGTTTTCCAGTCAACTACATGGCCATCGTCTGCGACCATATCAATTCGACCGACAACAATGATATCGCCAAGGTCAAGTTCCCAACTCTTCTCTACCTCAGCGGGCTGAGCATCTGGCAGGACATTTTCTGCCCACGCACCAGTTAGACGAACAGCCTTATCAACAACACCGCCGCCGCTTTGGTCTTCAAGAAGAACGGCATCTTCAAGGCCCTTCACCGCTTCATCGCGAGCAAATTCACGAGCCTCGTCTGCCGTCTTATTTTCACCAGTCTCAATCTTTTCAGTAAGACAAGTTTCAGCAGCATTATGGAAAGCAATGCCGGAAATCAAACCACCGTCAGGCGGAACACGCATTCCCAGCACATACCTGTACCACCACTGTCGCGGGCATCGAAGATACATCCTAATGCTAGATGCGCTCAGGTGGTCAAGTTCAATCTCAGGTTCAAGAATATGGTCGCCCATAAAAGTCCTTTCAAACTCACGGGGACCGGCCCAAGAGCGGACCGGTCCCCATGCTCGTTATAGAAATCCGATGATGGCAGACATAATAAGTACTGAAATGATTCCTGATAGTACTGTGATTACTGCGTCTGCATCATCGTTCACTAGCAATTTCTGTCAGAGCAGCCATAGCCTCATCAAACCGCTTGGTATCAGAGAGGTTTGATGGATTAACAAGGTCAAGGCGACTACCAATACCGATATCGCCTATCGCCTCTTTGATATCTGCATCTGACAACTTAAGGGAACGACCATGCTTCGTCAGCGCAGCGGACCTTTCATTCGCCAGCGTGACAGCATTATCTTCCTTCTTCACTGAAGCAGACGCTACCTGCTTGCTCTTGCGCTTATCGTGCGCATCGTCTTCTGGGTCGTCACCGGTTGGAAGAGAGAGCAACTGGATGTAGAAATACTTAAGTGCGCCAGTAAGCGCCTTGTAAATAGCCTTATCGCCCGTGTCTTCGCCCACTCCGTGCCACGGCACGACCATCTGCTCGCCGGACTCAGAATCGGTAAGGGTGATTTCCATAGCGGCTGAGACAATCTTGTTCTTTCCGTTCTCACGGATATCGCAAGAAGTCACAGCAGGAACTACGGTCACTCCACGACTAGAAAACTCATCGCGCACCGCCGCATAAACGTCAGCAGCCTGAGCGTAGTCGTACTTGTGGAAGTCGTTCCTGCCCTTCTTCTCAACATGAGAAATGGCGGCAGAAACTTCAGCAATCTTTTTATGGAGTCCCAATTAATCTCCTTCTGGGTATGTAGTGATATTACTCTACCACACCAGCGGCTTTCCCGCCCTTTGCGGGGCGACCACCACGGTTCGGTGTCATACCTGCTGCCCTGATTGCCCCTGCCCACGAACCGAAAGTGTTGACGACGGTACCCGTTGACGGGTACCTCCCTGAATCTTCCCATCGCTTAGCACGATGCTCAGAATTACGAGAACGAGCAAGTGCAGGAGAAAAGTCTGCGGCAGATGGTGGGTTACCAGTTTCCTTCTCAAACTCCTGAATTCTCTCAATAATAAGTTCTTTCGTCCACTTCTTTGCGGCCTTGTTGGCACACTTCCTGCACACGGAAGATTCATAGTGCTTTTCTCCACCGCAAGAGCATGTACGACGGCGCTTATGGATTTCCTCGCGGCGCTTCTTACGCTCAAAAAGTGCATTTGGGTCAGAATGAGAAACAATCTGACGAATCCGCTCGCGGCTTACTCCATAGTTTCGTGCCACGGCAGCACCGCTAGCACCATTTCGGTAAAGCGCCACGATTGTCGGATACTCGGACTTGGGGATTACTGGACTCAAAGGGTTCCTCCAAGAAGTGTGTAGATACCAATCACAATTGCAGCAACAATGATTGCTGCGAGAAAGATTGCTCCGTCAGCGTGCATACGGATTTTTTATCCAGACTATTGCATTCCGACCACTTGAGGTCTTTCGGCGCTCACCAGAATCAACTACATGCCCAACCTTTGAGAGCGACCGTCTAGCAGCAGAAGCAGTCTGATGGCGAAGGCCAGTAATTTGCTCAATCTCGTCATCTGTTGCTCCGTGGAGTCCAGAGTCTTTGATGACCTGCATGATGCGCTGCCTGACGCTTGGTGCGGCTTGCCTCATGCTCTCAGCCGCTTCATGCGAAGTCTCTGGGTTTGCAATATGCGCGGTCGGCGCACCGATTGCCTCATTTGAAAACAGCGACAGACTGTTGTTCACGACACCACCTCATAGTCTTTGGCAACCTCACCCGCATCTTTTGAGCCGCGAGTGTGTGCCTCTCTCCAATAGGTACCGACGTACTTACCAAACAATGGCTTTTCTGGGCTGTATGTAGCGAAGTGCCCACGAACAAGATGGTGGGCCGTAAGAGTAGGAAGGCTTGCGCTATCGCAGTCTGTGTACTTCTTGCCGGTGGGGCGGACCCTCACCGTATGCCAAGAAATCTGCTGCTCTGGGCGAAGCCTGCGCTGCTTTTTCTTGCGCTTAACTGGCTCTTCAACAACTTCTACATTCTTAACGTGAAGTGTCTTAAGACACAACTCAATAGTGTGAATTGAGCCAGTGCGGCGAAAGTACATAAGTGCAGTTTCGCTTTCGTTAAGCCCCTCATATAGAGAAAGTGCTTCCTCGTTGCCTTCAAAAGAAAAAGCACTGCGAGCGCAGTAAGAACCAATCTCAGTCAACTCAGCAGCAATAAGACGGTTGTCAAAATCTCCGGATTCCCACTTAACGACAACCATGCCCAAAAGAACTGGGCGGGTGAGCATCGCTCCCGGCTCACTAAAACCGTTGTGAGCAAAGATGAAAGCCTTGTAGCAGGATTCATCCATTGGGTCGGTCAACACAAATGCGCCATCCGGAAGCCAGTCCAACTTGTCGAACTCTTCTAGTGACATTTTCTGAACGCGCTTGGCATATGGGATTTCCCACTCAATCCACACGCTCTTGAATGGCGGCTTGGTGGGAAGGCTAGAAAGTCTTTCAAGAAGGTCGTCTGAATCATCCTTCTTGGAAAGACCATCCATGTACCACGCTCGTGAAATCTGGTGGCATTTAATTGCTACTGGGTCGTGAAGCATTTCGGGTACGGGGTGAGGCGCTAGTGACTTGTCCTCGCAAAACCCCTTCACCATTATGTCTGCAAGAAGACTCATTATCCTCCTTAAACTGCTGGGGCCGGGAGTTTCCCCCCGGCCCCTTAGCAGCAGTGTTAGGCGGTAAGCAGAGCCAGTGCGCGGTTGCTTGCCGTCTGGGTTCCGTTCAGCAAGCGAGACATACGCGCCTGCCCCGCGTCATTATTCTGCGTGACGCGAATGCGCGACTGGTGATTCTCCCAGTCAGAAACAGCCTGCAAGAAGCCCCACTTGGTGTCGCGGATATCCGCGAGGTCCGGGGCGCTGGCAAGAGTTGACCGGACAGCGTCACGCTTGTTCTCCGTCAGGACAATCTGACGGTCGCTGGGGTCTTCGGGCATGGGCATAATGGAAGTAAGCCACTCGTCAACATTTGAAGACGAGATAGGCTCCTGAATAAGCCGCTCACCAATCTTGGCAATCTCATCCGTGTAGCGGAACGAGATACCAAGAGCCTGCCGTGCCTTCTGAATCCGTCCGTCAATTGTAGAAGTGTGACGGATGCTGACCTTGCGCTTTGCATTGCGCACAGTAAAGGCCAACTGGTTGTTACACGAGAGCCGAAGCGTGACAACGCTTGCGGTCAGTGCGTGCTTACCGTCGTGCCCGTTAGAGATAAGCAGGTAGGTAGACAACTTCTCAGTGTCCATCCCTGCAATCTGAACGTCGTGATTGAGGTTAAGGGCGAACCACACGATTGCTCCGTCGTCAACAACACCGACAGAGTCAATAATTGCCCCCGACTGCTCAATAACATCGGCACCGAACACGAAGGCGTTTCGGTTCTGAACGATGTGGTACCTGTTCCCGACGATGCCCAACAGGTGATTGTCATGCTCGCGCACGTTTGCGCGGTAGCGCTTGGCAATCTGCCCATTGACGACAACATCGTGGCTAACGACCTGAGAAGAGATATCGGGAACACGCTCCCAAACCTCATCAATAGTCAGAGGCTCGTTGCCACGAACAAGAAGACCAGATGCGTGCCATGCGGTAACGCGGTCGTCAGTGATGGACTTGTCCTCGGTCCCGTAGGCGGGAATCTCAACAGTGCTCAATTGTGCTCCTTCTGGGTTGTACTGGGTTATGAGACAAACATTAGCACAGCAAATCTAGCCGTGCAGATACAACGCACGCTGACTGTTCTCAATCAGCGATGAACCGACACCACCTGTGCCGGTAGCCCTTTGCCACTTGCGGCAAGAAGATGTAAAGACAAAGTCTTCATCAATTTCGCCAGCAAGGTAAAAATCAACTAACTGGAATCCATTAAATGCCAGTACGCGAATAGCAAACTGGTTTTGGACACTAGGTGTCGAAAACACCATGGGGACGATAAAAGAAAACGCTTTGCCACCAGACTCACGAATCATCTGTGGGACAACTTCTCCAAAAGTCAGACTTCTCATATCTGCGTCATTCAGAACTTCGCGAGGAATCTGACTGATTACTTCTGGCTCGGAGTTGTTGTAAGAGGCACAAATCCAAACACCAACGCCAGAAATATCTTCACACTCAAAATCTTCTACTACTTCGCGGGAGTATGTAGATACTGCTGCAATGTGTTTCTCCGGAGGAATAAAAATTGTTCCTTTAGGAATATTCACTTGCTACCCCACGACTGAAGTTCTTTAAGTGGAACCTCAACTTCACTACTGCCGTGCTTTACAAGGCCACGGTTTGGCTTCTTTAGCCCATCCTTGCCAGTGCGAGATTCGATGACTCGTACAAAATGCCCGAATCTCCAACCGCCGGACTTTGCCCAATACCTGACAGTTTCTCCCTCTGAGAAATTGCTCAAATAAACTCCTTACTCACCTCAACAAGACGCCGCTGCTCATCAATCTCAAACTGACGGCGAGCATCCTCATCTTCGTAGGCGTCTAGCAACTCGTCTGCCGCTTTCACAATGCCAAGAAGATTATTGGGAAGCCAGCAGATATATGCCTCTGCTGTACCGGCTGTAACTGAGACATTCTCTAGGAAAAAGAGTGCGCGAACGGGGTCGTCTATGGCACTCTCAATACACTCGCGCAGAAGCGCCATCTTTTCATTAAGACCGGCAACCTCTGCCTCTGCCCTCTTAAAAGAATCGTAGAGTTCGTTTACTACTACGGATACGGGTCTGTCGCTCACGCTAATTCCTTTCTGGGTTATCGAACTATAGCAAATCCAGTAGGCAATGCCCGTGGTGGGAGTCGAACCCACACTGAACAGTGTTTGAGACTGCTGCCTCTGCCAATTGGGCTACACGGGCAATGTGCCTTTTGCGTTACTTCCTTTCGGCCAAGACCGTATCTACTGCTGACTCACAAGCATCTGCCCAGACGTTAGACATTGCAATTTCAACAGCCAGCCTGATAGCAGCCCACAGGTGCGGGTCCATGTTGTCTAGGTCAAGTCCCTTGTCCTCAAGAATAAAGTCAAGGTCGCCAGCAAGAACAGTAAAAAGCCTAGAACTGGGGTCAATCTTTCTCGGGTCAATAGAAGTGCTCATACTTCCTTTCTAGTCCTCGTCGGGGCCGCTGAGGTTAAACGGCTGTCCGGGTGTAATAGACGCAAGGTATCGCGTCATGCTCTGACGGCGGATTTTGTCCTTGCAACAACGCTCATATTCGCGCATACAGCGTGCAAGATGGTCTGCGCTTTGCGAAACGCTTTCGGAATAACTCTTAATTTGCCTTGCCCAAAGGTAACCATTGGGCGAAGACACATCAATATTTGAGTCAGACAAAATATCAGCAAGACGTTCGCGAACTCGGTCAAATGCTTCAATTGCATGAAACAGATTACGAATTCGTGAATCAAACGACTCATTACGACGCGACCAATATGGGTAAACATCGGTCGTTGCGTTCTCTTCGCGTGCGTAAATCAGTGCCCTGCGCCAATGCGACTCAGAAATCTGGTTGCGAAGACCTTGGTACAAGGGAACTCGGATATTCCACTCGGTGTAAAGCCCACGACCGTCAGATGCGCGGGCATACGCTTCACCAGAAAGAAGCCCCTTGTCCATAAGGCTGCGAACAGTCTTTTGGACTGACCTATTGCTCATTCGCCGCCCATTTACCAAGACGGTCCATCCGACAACAAAGTAACTCTCTGGTGCGTTTAGGTACGTTGGGTTGTGCGGCTCACCAACGAAAGAAAAGTAATAACGAGAGCAGATGTATTCCCAAACTGCCAACTCTTTACGGTCAAGCCGTGCGTCGTGGGCCTTTGAGAACAGCAAGCGCCGCGCCTCTCGCTCAGCGTCAGTGAGGTCGTGCGGTCCGCTAGCAATCTTTGCATCAAGCAAAGACATATCTGGGGAAATTGTCGCCATTTCGGCTCCTTTCTAAGAAAACATGGGGGTGGGCACTGGGGTTGTCGAATCTACATCAAGGTCGAAGACATAAACCGTCTTCCAGCCCCTATCTGTCCATGGCCCAGTCTTTACATAATTAACTAGGTCTTTCATGGTCTGATGGGTGCTGCCCCAAAAAACTGTGTCTTGGCCCCAGTTCTTCTTCTCAACAAGCAGAAACTTGTTCGCCGTGGAATAAGAAAAGTCTGGGTGTCCTTCTGGCTCGTAAATGCCCCCCTTGGTTGCATAAGACCAGACTCGTTGCATATTTGCCCGGCGCGGATTGTTTGCAGAATTCCAGTTACTCACTAAACCCCTTTCCAATGACGTAGACCTCGCCATCAGAGGGGCACTCAATGGTCATGTGAAAGCGCCAAGCCATAGCCAGTGCGCGGCTTACTGCTACTACGGTCTGGGCCTCGCGGTAGTCCTCGTCGTAGCCACTGACCATTGCCCACTCACGATGGTCTTCGTCCTTGTGGATGATGATGGGCTTCTGCACATCAACAATAAGGGTTTCATCGCTTGCGTCGCGGAGGATTACCTTCGTGAATCCAGTGTCCTCGTTACGGATTGCTTCGCAAGAATGGTGAAGCCACTCACCGTTGATGTTGGTAGGAGGGAAAACGATAGTGCTCATGGGTTCCTTTCTGGGTTATTAGTTAGTCTGCCCAGCAGATGGGGTATGTGGTCGGGCCAACTTCGTAGATAGCCCGCCAGCCAGTATTTGCATAGGCAACGTCTATGACGTAATTGTCGGCATCTGCATAATACTTAGAGTTCTCTATGTCTCCCGCCTTGCCCATCACGCGGGCACTGGCAACTGACTCGGCCAGCGTCAGTAGCGTGTATGGCCTGAACTGGGTCATTGCCTCGGTCGGTACATGGTCATGTAACGCCTTTCGGGCGGCGGCTTCTATGGCTTCTGCGGTCGTCATCCATGGCTCCTTGGGTCGTCCATGTGGTAAGGCGGGTACTCGCTAGGGCTAAGACCAATGTCCGCACCAAAAACCGGACTGAGGTCATAGTCAGTCTCAGGAACCTTCTCTAGCGCCGTGTCAAACAGCCTGTCCCACTCTGGGTGCTGGTCGTCAATCTCGTAAAGCCCACCGGGGGCGGAACCGTCATTCAGGACAATCGTCGGCGTAGCGTCGCCGTTGAGCATTAGTGATGGACACTTAGCCTTACCATCGTCGCCAATCTCAACGACAACAGTTGCCTCATAATAAACGAATGCAGACATTAGATAGACGCTCCTGTTGCAAGGTGGGCAATAAGGTCATGCGTAGCGTTTGTGTAGACGTTCGTCACGGTTACCAGCGGGAACTCAACAATCTTCCCATCGGCATCGTGTGAGAAGCCGCACTTGACCGTGTAGCGGTACTCAATGTCGCCGGGGTCTTCCATGCACACCCCAACACTGGTAAACGCGAGGTCGGGAAGGCGTCGCTCAACCCACTCACCGTTGTCAGTCTTCACCTGATGGGTGCTGAACTGGTCGGCAAGGAAAGCAACATACCTAGCCGCAAGGTACTCGGGGTCAGAAAAACGAGTGTCGCCGGGTGAGTTTGCCTTCACCTTGTCCAAGAACTCAAGAATTGCAACACCAGCACACTCCGGGTATCCATCCCAGTGCCGGTAGATGATTGCTCGGACAGCATCATTTCTGTCCGTAAAGTGCGTAGTCGAACGGGTAGCCATTCTGTCTCCTATCGGGTTCCGTTGCGGTTGTAGATAAAAGAGGCGATGGTCGCCTCAAGGCTGGCGTCGTATACGCCAATCTCTGCGCGTGCGTCGTCGTCTACTGAGTGCGTGAGGTAAGGCTTGACGCTCTTGCGAAACATCGTGAACGCCTGCTCCTTAGTGCACCACTCAGACTGCTCTTCGGCACCATGGCCATATATGGTGAAAACAAAATAGGGTCGCCCAGTGGGCGGTGCGTCTTCTACTGGCACAATCTCTCCTTAGTCGTCAATGGTTGCGAACACGATATTCCAGTCCTCCCCGTAGAGGCACCGGACCTGCTCCTTTGCTCGGTCAAGAAGTTCGGTGCGAATCTCCGACCTACTCATATCCGCAAAGACGGGTTGCAGTGTGTTCTCGTTGATTTCGTCACGCTCGGCACAATAAGTAAACGTATCTCGCTCACCAGTCTCCTTGTGGCGGAGAGCGGCTGTGACATACATAAGGTTTGTGTCAATCACTGTTTCTCCTAAATGTCTACAGTCACGGCGCTGATTCCACGCTTCTTCAGAATCCTTACGAAGTCGCCTGCCGTGTTTCCATACTCCCGGTGGTCGCGCTGCATAAGCGTTCCCGTATACATAGATGAACCACCCGGAGAGAGGTCGGGGCGGGTAGAGAAATCACCCTGCGCTACGGCATACCACCACCCACAGCCGTTTTCTGACAGGAATTCATAAATCTCTTCCCACTCGTCTGCCGTGAAGACACCATCAACTACTGCCCAATCATCGCTCATGGGTAAATTCTCCAAACTTAGACAGAATCTCGTCAATGTGGTCAGACGCCGTGAAATTCGTGGCGTCTGGGTACTTCCACTGACCAACAATGCGACCGTCGTAGGTATGAACGTCGGCCTTTGTATCACCCTCCCACCAATAAAGGGCAAGAACCCACTCATTAGCGTCTTGGCTTGGGTAGATGTATTCGATTTCTACTCGGGACTCAGTTACATATGCTCCCTTGGTCACGCAGCCACCTCCTGTCGGGCAATTTTGTTCAGGCCGCGCTGAGCAGCCTGCTCCATCTCGCGGCGATTCTTTTTCCACCATGCGGCGTCAGTAATTGCAGCCACGTTCACAGTAAGCCCCATGAACCCGGACACGCGCTCATACACCTCATCAACAAAAGGCGCGGCACTGGTGTCAAGAAAATCGCGGTCTGAATCAGTGTTGTCCGGGTAAAGGACCGCACTCCAAAACCTCATTCTCATGCCCATGTAAAGACGCTTGACCCAAGTGTCAATACTATTTTCAGTGATACCACCGGCCTCAACCATGATGGAAGCCCAGATGGTGTCATCAAGCCGTGCAAAGTCCACTGCAAAAAGCGCTCGCCGCTCGTCGTGCTGCTCGTTGGTGAGGTTGTCAAAGCCACCGTTGGCCGCGTCCCACTCCCAGACCTTTTGCATGGCAGGGCAATCTGCGGCGTTCCAATTCAGCGACATATTTAGTCTCCAATCTTTTCTGGGTTTACAGCAGGCCGGTCGCTGTCTGCGATGACCTCGTTACAAGTAACACACTCAATGGCGACATTTACTGGGTCCGGCATATCGCCAACATATGCGACAGCAACGATTTCGTGACCGATGTGTCGCCTAATTCTCTGGTACAAGAAATAGTCGCTCATGTTTCTCCTAGAGCGTGGACAGGTCTACCGGGTAATTAGTGCGAACTCGCGACGAATACTCGGGGTAAAAAACCTTGCTGTCGGAAGTCCGGACGATTGCAATAACCATCCAGACCCCCTCGCCGTCCGGGTCGTTGATGGAGTCAGTAATGACGTTGCTGGCGTACTCCTGCGCCTCGTCAAAATCGTCCATTCCGTCGTAGTAGGTCTTGTTCTCGCCGCGGACGACACACACAAACTCGTACAACTCGTCATCCGGGCTGATGATGCCGCTATATGACGTTCGTGAGTCCCAATTTGGGCCGTAGGTGTCAATAATGCTGTCGGCAATTTCGACAGCGCGGTCGTAGTCATCCTCGTTGCTCATTTTTGCCTTTCTAGATGTATTGGTGGGCGGCTGCGTACTTGGAACGGATAGAGATTTCGTCAATCTCGGCCACCCCGTACTGGCAAACCAACTCCGTGACCACTGCTGGCCAGTGTCCGGGGTAATGCTTGACGATGCGCTCTTCCCCGAACTCACCATCGGGGGGATGCACGAGGATAACCTCGCACCACCCACCCGCTGACCCACCGGGCGAAAGGTCTTCATCCTGCATTTCCTCCACCGTCATTTCCATGACGTAAATTCTCACGACACAGCCTCCTTGTTGTTCTCAGGCGAACGGCCAATCCAGTGGTTCTCCTGAGCCGCCACCATGATTTCGTCAAGAACTGACTGAGTAACCCGGTCGCCACGCCAACTGTTGAGTCCGAAACGAATGTCGGGAAGTCGGTCCATTCGGAGGGCGGTGGTCACTGGGTCAGTGGTATTCGGCTCACCAAGCGACTCAGCCGGGATGTGCTGAATCAGATACTCGGCGTCCTCGCCATCATCGAACGGGTCACTGACGATGCCGACATAAAAGGGCACGCCAGCAACCCCGTTCCTGTGGTACGAAGCAGAAATTACTCGTGGCATTACGACTCCTTGTTATCTTCGTTGAGCCATGCGGAAGCCCAGAAATAGCCATGCGACCTCAGCGGGCTGCCAACAATTGTGACGTTATCGTCGGTATAGAGAGTCCAGACGTTGGTGGAGTCCTTGCCCATGGCACCATCGGCGTAGAGACTCCACGCCTCATTAGCAGCCTGCTTTAGCGGTCCGTCGTTGAGCAGGGTTGCAAGGGCCTCCTTGCGAGGGCCGTAGACACCATGCCGGTCGCCCAGAATGTCGTTCGGGAAAATCCATCGCCCGCCATAAAAGGTGCCAGCCTCAATCACCGGCTCGGGCAGCAGTTCTCGTCGTCCGTATCCCATCAGTCGTTCTCCTTCATTGCACTGTTTACAAATACCCGAATTCCCGCCTAGAGAGCCTTCCTTCTGGGGTTCCTGACCTTCTCGTTCATCCACCAACGCTGACCGACTGGGATGCGCTGCTTGTTGTGGTGCTTAGACCAGCAGGCGGAACAGTCGCAAGACGGGAAAGAGTGGGAAAGCAAGTGGTTGTGGTGCCGCAACGTGGAAGGCGCCCGGTCGCTTACAATGAAGTCGCGCCGACGACTGCTGTACCTGTGGTTGTCGGGCCACTCACCCCACTTCTCCACAACAGCACGCTTCCTTCGTGCAATGACCTTTGCGGTCATCGCCCTGCGCTCGGCACGACGCTTGTTTTTCATCAGTCATTCTCCTTATTGACGCTGTTTACAAATAGCGCGATTGCCCCACCAGCCGCTTGTATAAGGGAATCCCTTGCATCAAGCGCTCGTCCAATCCGCTTGCGCTGCTCAATCTCGGCCAACTTGTAGAGCATCGCCGTGTCCTGACGATGCAATGTCTCGGGGTACTTGGCCACCGCCTTTGCAAAAATTACAGACCTTTTGTGTAGTGCGATGATTTCGGCGTTGGTGACATACCAGCAAGAGTGAAAGATTGCGGCAGCCCATCCCGTCCTTTCTTCTATATCGTCTACACCAACGATATGAGAAAACCGCATTCCAGTCATTTACCCTCCCTAGAAAGGCGACTTGCTGCCGTTCCGACAAGCGGGGCAGCCTGATGAGCAAGTCAGTTCCGAAAGGTGGGTGTCCTCGTGGTGAAGCATCTTCACCAGAAGAAGGTCTACGTCACGCTCTCGGGCCGTAAGCCGCAACTTGCGGTGCGGTGTGTAGTGAGTGCGACCGAAGTCATCCTTCCCGTCCGCGTTCAGACAATCGGCAGGGATGGGCTGAGGCTCACCATCCTCAACCTCAAACTCAACATATGCCTGATGCTCCATGACTCTCCTTACCTCAATACCCCCTCGGGGTATATTGCTGGCTTGTCGGTCGGATTTACTCCGCCGCACCACGCTGGCAGCGGCTTGACAACGATGCGGTCGTAGCCCGCCTCAACCGCTACAGCGATTGCTTTGGGCATGGCGTGCGGCCCTTCCATCGTCCCGGCATACTGACCGGCAAGATAGAAACCCTTGGGGTACTCCCAGCACTCGCAGTAGATAGGCCCCCTGTCGCTATCTACCTCAACAATTTCGATGTAGTGGTCCACGCTTCCTCCTAGTAGTCGTCCAGAACCTCGTCCAGCAGGTCACGCAACTGCTCAACCTCAGAACCGTCCATCGCAATCCGGACGCCCTCGGTGTGGACAAACCCCTTGACGTTGGTCACAACAATCACCGCGTCACCATCGCCGTGGTTTTCGATAGTGACAGTGGGGCCGTGGTAAGTGCTAACCGCGCTCATTCGTAACCTCGCTTTCGATGTTCTCAAAGAGGTACATGGCGTCCTCAATGTTGGATGCGGCGTTCACAATCCGCTCTAGGATGACCTGCTTCTCAAAAGAATCAGTCGTAACCCTGTCCAGCGAATATGCGGTAGCGAAAAACACTGCCTTAGAAGAAAGCGCTGCTGCTTCGCTTGCAATATCTCGCGCATCGGCAGCCATGCTGCTCTTCGTGTCGGGGCGACCGCCGCCGAACCATTCGTAAAGCCGAACCTTGTCTTCCGGCTTCATTCGGTCCAGCATTTCCTTCGGAGTATCCATATGTTCCTTTGTTGTTGTTTCCCGCTGCTTGCCATGCAAAGCCCGCCGGGGAATCGAACCCCGGAACATCGCCAACCGGGCTAACGGTCTTACATCGCCCTGTTCGGGATAACCAGCCGGTCCTCCCTGATTCCCTGCGGCTTGTGTACCCCTCGGCAACGTGGGCACAACTTCACCATGTACCACTTACGCTGTTGGGGGTTGTGAAGCCAGCGGGTGCCACACAGGGAACCGCCGCCGATGGTCGTTCCTCGCTGCAAACGCGGGCACGGGACGTCTACAAAATTGTTCACTGATACACCTTCCTTTCGATTGCCGTCTTCGCTTCGTTCATCGTCTTGTACGTCCCTATCCACCCCATTCGGGCACCGATGATGGGGTCGTCCAGCCGGGCAACGGCGGCTTCGGTGTAAAACCGGCCACGGCCCATCCTGACGATGCGCCCAACCTTCACCCCGAGCAGGGTCACGTTGTGCCCCGGCTCGCCCCACTGCCTCTCGTATGCGAAACGGTCGCGCATTAGCGCTCCTTTTCTAGTCCTCCTAGTAGATATCGTTTCCCGGCGTGTTGTCGTTCTCGCCGGGCCACGGGTGGCGGGGAGGGAGGGCGCGAATCTCGCCGCACACCTTCTTCACCCCGGCGGCGTCAAGCCAGCCCACAACATCGTTGGTGACAGGGGTGTCGTAAACGATGTTGCCGCCGAACAGCACTGCTACCTCGTAGTGACTGCGGCGGCTCCCTCGGGCCGGGTGCCGGATAACGCTGGCCCCGTAACCGTTAGGGAAAGCCAACTCCCACACAGGGAATGGCATGACAAGCCTATTCTCGGCATTTGACATTTTTACCTTTCGGTTGTTGGTACTGCATGACCCGCCGGGGAATCGAACCCCGGACCATCGTCCAACCGGGTCGGTTACTGCTACGCCGCCACTGCCTCCTTCGTGGCGCCCTCAGCGGTGTAGTCGGGGGCCTCGCCCATGACGTACTGCACCGCCCGGACACCATGCTGCATGGCCCGGATGAAGGCAACCGGGTCGTCAGCGATTCGCTGCTGCCATGACTGGCAATAGGCAGCGCTGTTCTCTACGTCCTCCGGGTCGTTCAGCCCCAGCAGGCCGCAGATTCCGGCGGCGCCAACCTCCGCCACCAACTCTTCGTAAGCGTACTGCTCAGTCCCGAAGATGGTGGGGTCAGTGACACCCTTCCTGTTGAGGCGGGAGGAATGCCCGGTGCTGTGGATATCCTCGTGGGCCAGCGTCCGGACGTACTTACTGTTGTCCAGAAACTTCTCCACCTTGGGCATGGTCACGCTGTCCGGCTTGGGGGAGTAGTAGGCCCGGTCGCCGTGGTGGCGAAGCCGGGGGGAATCCCACCCCTCGCGGATTGCCATGTATGCCGCGATGATATCGGTATCGGTGTCCGGGTTCTCCGGGGTGGCCAGCGTCGCCGGATACTTCACGCTGTCCGGCATACCGGTCACCTCGTCCAGATTCAGCACGCTGTAGGTGCTAAGCCCCCACCCGCCGAAGCGGATAGTCTCCTCACCAGTCTCTTCGTCCTGCTCCGCCCACTGCTTACGGAACACGCCGAAGACCGTCATCCACTTACCCTTCGTCCCGGCGATGCTGTAGTCACCCCCGGTGTAGATGGTCTTGCTGCCGCCGTTGGGGAATCGGATGGTCTTCTTCTCCGCCCCACCGGCCTCCATGATGCGGCTGTACGTCCACCAGCGACGCGACTCGTAACCGCGCTCCGCCGCGAGGCCCATGGCCACGAACTGATTGCCCCCACTGTAGGGGCGGTCGTTCGCGCCAACGTGCATAGCGTCGGGATGCCACGGCTTACGCCACACCAGAGAGTCCCCCCGCTCTAGGGCCTCCACGATGGGGGCGAGCGCTGCTGCTGCTCGCTCCGCCGTGGTCTTCTTCCGGCGGGTGGTCTTCTTCTTGGCTGCCATAATGGCTGCTCCTTTTCGGTTGGGTACTACATAAGCGCGGCGGGAGTCGAACCCGCCCGGACCCCTCCGGTCCCCCGAAGGGGACCGGGACCGGGGACGCTTGCTTACTCCATGCTAAGTGCGAGCCGCCGCGCGTGTTCGGCCATTGCTGAGAATCCCCGCGCGTTCTCCCGGTGGATTGAGGTAGCGATAGGGCTGTTAGCCTTTCCTGCCGCCTCATTCTCACGCTTAGCGTCGGCGGTCCATGTGTTCCATGCCGCCTCTAGTGCATAACGGACAATATTGTCGTCGTCCATTACTGCTCCTTCGGTTGTGGGCACTGCATGGCACCCGCCGGGTTTTGACCCCGCTTACTGCCCGCGAACGGGTCGGGTGCGGACTGCTGCTACTGCTGATGCTCCGGATTCCGGAACCAGCGTTCGTACTGCCGCTGCTCCGGGGTCGGGGAATCGTCTACCATTCCTCGCTCTTTCGCAGGTCTTCCGCCGCCTCTCGCACCTCTCGCGGCACGGGAATGTCGAAACGGACCGGCTCCGGACGGTGGTGGGATGCGATGTTTCGCATCACCTCTCCTTTCGGTTGTTGGTACTGCAAAGCCCGCCGGGGTACCGCCCCCCGAAACTTCGTCTAACCGGGCTGCTCCCCCTAGTGGTAGGGGGTGTAGTCGTCGTGGTCTTCCGGCGGCAGCGTTTCGATGCACGCTACCTCTTCCCACTTTTTCCCCTCTTCGCGGATTGCCGCATTCTTCTCTCGGCACACCCGCAGCGCTGCCCACCGGTCGTTCGTGGCCAGCACCGTTTCCCCGTGGTGGTAGACCGTTGCCCACCGGCCTCCCTCTTCGCTCCCGCACCGGTATTCGTAGGTGTGGTAGGCGTTCACGAAGAATGTCGCTGGGACTGTTTCTCCGGGGATGACAATCGTCATAGCGTGCCGCTGCGAATGCTCGCTGATGAAACCGCCGTCCCCATCGCTGATGAAACCGTGGCGTGACACTTTTTCTCTTTCGGTTGTTGGTACTGCATCTCCCCGCCGGGAATCGAACCCGGACCGGCGTCGCCGGTTCCTGCCGCTTGCGCGGTCGGGGATGAACCTGCTACATGCGAATGGCGAAGAACCCGTCCGGGTCCGTGTTCGCCACCGCGTGGGATGCTCGCACTCGCACCCCGGCCCGCTTAGCGGACTGCCCCGCCGCGAATGCGAGGGGGTGACGGGTGTTCGTGATGGTGAGGGTCTTACTCACGGTCCTGCTCCTTCGGTTGTGGGCACTGCATAGGACCACCGGGAATCGAACCCGGCCCGGCCCCCCCGAAGGGGGACCGGGGACCGTCTAGCCCTAGACGTTGTAGCGGTCGTCTACAATGTCGAAAGACCCGTCTTCGTAGACGTAGACGGGGACCATGACCGGCGCATGGCCGGTCGTGAACGTCACCCGGCATTCCGCGTTCCCGTCAATCTGCCGCACCGGGTGCTCCGGGTGGTCCTGCACCGGGGCGCAGGTCACGCTCCCGACGTTCACACCGTCACCCTTCAGGGTGTGGTAGAAGGACCATGCGGCGGACTGCTCCGGGGTAGGGGAACCGATGCCGATTGTCCCGGCGACAACGGCGCCGCCGATGACGGTTGCCGCGACTAGCGTTGCGATTCCTCGCATTGCTTTCTCCTTCGGTTGTTGGCACTGCAATGCGGCGGCGGGGGTCGAACCCGCCCGATACCCATCCGGGGACCGCTGCCTACTGCTAGGCAGGCGCGTAGGTGTACGTCACCCGCCGGTACTGCCCACCCCTCCGGGTGAACCGGCTGTAGGGGGCGCGGTTGTCGCCGTTCGTCCGGACGATTTCCGCTCCCCCTGCCCGCCCGAACCAGTAGGGGAGGTTGAGAATCCGGAATGCGATATTCATTCCGTTTTGGTCCGAAACGCTCCCGTGCCCGGTGCCCATGGAAAGGGCGTTCCGGCATCCGGGGTTGTCCACTTGCCATCGCAGCATGGCGGTTCCGTAGTGGTACAGCGTCGCCACCTCCACCGGGCGGGTGCTCCCCGCCGTGGTGAACGTAGAACGCTCCACCCTCCACGCTCCCGCCTGGCCGCTTGCTTTGGAAACGATATCCGCGATAGCGGGCATCGCTGCTCCCTTCGGTTGTTTTCACTGCATGACCCGGCGCGGTTGTGGGCCGCGCTAGCGCTCCCGGTAGCGCTCCCCCGTTCATCCGGGGGCCGGGCTGGGATACTGCCGGGAAAGGGACGCCGGGGGAGGTTTCCGAGCCTCCCCCCGGCCATTACTTCGCCGGGAATCGAACCCGGCAACGGCCCACCATGGGCCGGGGTTAGGGAATGTCAATCGCGGCCGATTCCGCGTCCGCTTCGTCCATCGCGGCTTG
>Ga0255759_10000119_pt1 | contig 69227 bp, 60 predicted proteins | sample 101ome_20_FD_179959 | JGI IMG/M metagenome (GOLD analysis project Ga0255759, IMG submission 179959) | Coastal salt marsh microbial communities from the Groves Creek Marsh, Skidaway Island, Georgia - 101404AT metaG (version 2) | ecosystem: Environmental > Aquatic > Marine > Intertidal zone >... | reverse complement strand
AGAGCCTTAGGGGTCAACGGAAATTATGGAACTGCTGGTCAGATATTAACTTCAGGAGGAGCAGGAAATGCTATGACTTGGACTACACCATCATCGGGTACTACAGACTATAATAATTTAACTAATCAGCCTATTACTGTAGATACATATACACCTCCGGCAGGCCTCCCAACTGCTGGGTATAAGATTTCAGATAACCTTAGATTAGATTCTTCAGACTTAACGGTCGAGGGTGCATTAAATATAACTGGTAATATTGATATGAATGGAATTCTATCTGTTGATGATATAACAGAAAAAACAACAGGACATGGTATTGACATATGCGGTATTAATATATCAACTGGTCGAGAATTAACAAATGCTCACACGATAGATTCTACACATTATTCTCATAATGGTACTAATATGATTTCTGCAACTCGTCAAGCAAATTTTACAGATCTAGAATTAAAAGATAACAGTAATAATGTAACTCTTCTAGCTTATGGTTCAACTGGTAATATTGATATGAATGGAATTCTATCTGTTGATGATATAACAGAAAAAACATCAGGACACGGTATTGATATAGGTGGTATTAATATATCAACTGGTCGCCAATTAACAAATGCTCATACTATAGATTCTACGCATTATTCTCATAATGGTACTAATATGATTTCCGCAACTCGTCAAGCAAATTTTACAGATCTAGAATTAAAAGATAGCAGTAATAATGTAACTCTTCTAGCTTATGGTTCAACTGGTAATATTGATATGAATGGAATTCTATCTGTTGATACAATTAATGAAAAAACTACTAATGGTAATATATCAATAACTCCAACGGGTACAGGTAATATAATTTTAGACAATTTAACATGGCCTGGAGCAGATGGTACTAATGGTCAAGTTTTACAAACAGACGGGTCTGGTACTTTATCATGGACAACACAATCTGGTGGAGGTAGTAGTTATATTACTACAGACAGTTCTACAGCAACTGTATATTATCCTATGGGTAACCCCGGTCCTTCTTTTAGTGCACCTGGTGTGTCTCTTAAAATGATAGGTAATCTTAGATTAGAAAAAGATCCTAACATTTCAGCAAGTGGATCATTACTTGTTGAAGACAGATTAGACATATTAGGTCCGTCAACATATACATCACCAGCTGGTTCTTTTGGTTCTATGTACTCATTTAGCGGATTTAATCATCCAGTAGCACCTTTGATGAATATGACAAGAGTTAATGTTTTTGTAGGTGAAGCAAATATAGTACAATCAGATGTTGATACACAGGTTAACGCTGATAATAATCTCCAAATGGAAGGGAAAAGTATGTTAAGAATGAAAACAGATGATCAAATGTATTTTGATGTAGGAATAGATACCGGAACGACACCTTTACCGTCTTACGGATATTTTAGTAGTAGAACTCGTGTTGGTGGTTATGATCAATCAACCGGTATACAACAGGCTGGAGTTTGGAGCGTGTATTCTGGTTTAAATGCGTCAATATATAGTCCGACTATATATATAGGAACAACATTTGGTTGGGGAGGCGTTCAAGGATTAAACCAAGCTAATAAAACTAATGACGTTCATATATCTGCAGATAATATGATACGCTTATTATGCGATGATGTATACGTCCAGCAAGACATTGACATCGTAAGAGCCTTAGGGGTCAACGGAAATTATGGAACTGCTGGTCAGATATTAACTTCAGGAGGAGCAGGAAATGCTATGACTTGGACTCAAGCTGGGGATCTGCAAAGCTGGTCTGGGTTAAATCCACAGGGATTTAGAAGCGAAAACGAAATTGATATTATGGGGGGAGATATATACGTGGGTAATACTGGTGGGGAATGGAAAGAAACTGCACCGGGTATGCCGTGGAGCGAGGATTACTGGCAGTGGGGTAATGGCTATCACCAATCAACTAGGAATAATGGAAGTAATTATACTGGAAAAAATGAAATTCAAGGTAATGATGTATATATTAGTAGCACCACACCGTCAAATGTGCAGAATTATAGCGGTTTTATGCCCTCTAATCAAATTCGTCTTGAATCTATGGGGTCAGCCGGTTCGCAAGATCACAACCAGGGTTACAAACCTGAAATTCTTTTACTATGTGATAATGGTAATTCGAACACAACTGATTATCCCGGTGTTATGCAGGGAGGAAGCAGTCCATACGAGGGCATGTTTCCTAAACTTACTATACACGCTGGTAATTGGAACAATGGTACACACACGAGTAATCCTCAAAGTAAACAAAATGCCGGATTTCTTCATATGGCCGCTGGACACTCCGCTGCTGTACTATCTAGACGTGTATATATAGGAGTCTCGCAATCTATTTTTCAAAATAGAAACAGTCCACTGGGTTTAACTCACAATGGTTATGGGAGGGATTTCAACAGCCAACAATCAGGTGGGACTTATCCAAATTCTTTTGATCCTTGTGATGGACAATCCTTTACAGAGATTTTATCTCTTTCCAGTAAAGATATTGAAATAGTATCAAACAACGCAGTAGAATTTTCAAATTCGATAAAAGTACAAGGCACTTTCTACAATAGTGATGATAGACTTAAACATAACGAACAAGATTTGACAAACTCTTTAGAAATAATTAGACAGTTGAAACCAATGAAGTATCAAAAAACAAAGGAAATGAAAGAAGCTGACTTTAATGGTACATTAACCGAAGGTGAATACATAATTGAATCAGGTTTTATAGCACAAGACATCGTGAATGATATACCCGAATTAGCTTATTGTGTAACTGGAGGAGATGAGACTAAAACCGTCACAAATGAAGAAGGAATAGAAACACAAGTTAGTATAGAAAAACCATATTCTGTCAATTATAACAACATATTTACTCATAATGTTGCTGCTACGCAAGAATTAGACACAATAGTTACCAATTTACTTACCAAAATAGATATATTAGAGGCTAGAATAATCGAATTAGAAAATAAATAAATCGTAATTTAATTGCAAAAAAATATTAAATGTAAATAAATTTTATAAAACTACATAAAAGTAAATTATAATAATATTATAATGACTAATAAAGGCTATTATGCAGTTTTCCCTGAAAAACAGGTTATATCTTACAGTGAAGACAAAACAAAGACTTACGTAGACAACCTTAAGTTGATGGCAGCTCACACTTTATACGATAGACATGGACAAAAAATAAAACTCACCGATAAATTATCAAAACAATTAAATGTACCAGAGCCTCCTATTGGGTGGGCTGCATCTGAAAAATATGACGGAATTAGATGTTTCTGGGATGGAGAAAAGTTTATATCGCGAGGTTCAGGATTAGGAAAACCAAAAGTTTTTACATATGTTCCAGATTTTTTTACCATGGCTTTTCCACCAGGTGTTGCTTTAGATGGAGAATTATGGATTGGACGTGGAGAATTTCAAAAGACAAGTAGACTATCAACTCTTAAACCCGGTAAAACATACACATCCGATGAGATAGATGATATGTGGTCTACTGTTAAATTCAAAGCATTTGATATTCCATCAGAATCATCGCTATTTGAAGACCGTATGCAAATACTAGGTAAAATCATTAAAATATGTGAAAAATCCTGGAGAGAAGATTACCCAGATATGAACTTTCCTATTGAAATAACAGAACAAGTAAAGATTCAATCCCAAGAACACCTAAACAAAATTTACAATGAATTAACTTCAGCTGGTGCAGAAGGTGTCATGCTTAGAGCTCCAGGTTCTCCATACGAAACTAGAAGGAGTAAATATCTTCTAAAGTATAAGAAACAACAAGACGCAGAATGTATTGTATTGGAATACATTATGGGTGATGGTAGACTTAAAGGACTTCTTGGTTCAATAAAAGGAGAAATTATAATAGATGGGAAAAGAACAGGTGTTATCACTAATATAGGAACTGGATTTTCCGATTTACAAAGAGAAAACTACTTAAAGGAAGACTCTCCTGAATATATCCCAATCGGTTCAATTGTTTCTTTCAGTTTTATGGAAATGACTAAAGATGGAGTTCCAAGGCATCCAGTTTACAGAGGTATTCGAGATGACATTTCAATTTAATACATTTCATTATAATTTTTAATGTATATGTATATTATATGATATTTGATAACGAAGATTGTTACAATTACATCACTATAAATGAAACTAATAATCCTGTTATACCATCTTCGGATGTTACATTAATACTTATGATGGAGGGTTCAGAAAGATTTAAGTACGACCCATTTATTATGTCATTAAGTAAAAAAACTATAATTCAATACAATAAGGGATATAAAAATTGTGTAAAGGATGAAGAAGTTACTGCTACAACATCTGATATAACACATGCATATTATACAGCATTTTATTACTTAAGAGAATACAACAACGTAATTATTCTAGAAGAAGATGCTGAAATGTTTAGTAAAGATTTAAATGATTACAAATTAGTTAATAATTTCATCGAAAACGAAGAATTTAATTTATTTTCATTTGGGTCAATTGGTACATATATAGAATATAAACCAGATGAATTTAAGGATATCTATAGTGTAACCGAATATGCGTCTGCTCAATCTAATATATTTTCAAAAAAAGGCAGGCAAAAACTTTATAAAACAATTGGAGAGAACAAATTCCAGGGAGACATAGACACCGATTATATAGCTAAGTTAGACAAATTGTATAGTTATAAATATCCCCTTATAGTTCAACTCATGCCAGTAACAGAAAATATGAATAACTGGGGTGAAGATCATGGGGTTATTGTAAAAATTGGATGTTCTTTTATGAAAATATTTATTAAAATTTCTAAATTAGACAAAGACACATCAGGATGGAAACACATTTATATTTACAATAGACATAGGTGGTGGTTAAATTATTTATTTACAATATTAGGAATATACACTTTATATAAAATAGGTAAATGGATATACCCTAAACTGAAAAAGAAAAAATTAAAGTTTAAAAATAAATTTTACAGAAAATAAACTATATTAAAATAAAAAAATATAACATAATATTAACCAAAAGCATGGAATTATTACAGGATGAGACTTATAGACAGGTGTTAGCTAGTTATGAAAAACTTGTTAAAAATTCTCTAGCTAGAAATCAAAATTATGATATGAAAAAATTCATAGGAGGTCTTCCTGTAACAATGGAAAAACAAGATATGTCTACTATAAACAGTAAAAAACCAAACGGTAAAAGTGAATACACTGTAACACAAAAAGTAGACGGAACCAGAATGTTAATGTACATAGTGACTGTACCAGGAGTTAAAAACGGTAGAATGGTATATTTTATTGATAGAAATACAAATATCTACAGGGTGAGGAACTCGTCTCAGGATAGTTTAGATCCTGTAGACTCTAGAGAAATGTTAATAGATGGTGAAGTTGTGTTTTTTGATAGAGATAATAATAGTTATCCATGGTTAGACATCAGCAGGACTAAAGCAGTTTCATTTATGGCTTTTGACATACTATATGCACCAAACAACATAGACGTAATAGATGGGGAAAAGATTATAGGTCAAGATTCATCAATGGTGGTACCCGAAGATGGGAAACTTAGAACACAACCCTGGTCTTACATAAACAGGTATGATATACTCTATAAATTAATTATGCCCGGTAAGTTTAACAATGAGGAGCCTCTATTAATGACTTTTTTTAGAAATAAGAATTGGTTTAATGTAGAGATAAAACCTATCTATTTTCTCCATAATATAATGAATAAAGAAAAGTTATATACACCAACAGAAAATGGAGAACTTCAAAAACTTCTAGTGAAACATAGAAAAGATTTTTATAACATTATAAAAGAAAAATACAAAAAACCAATAGAGACATACATCAGTAAAAAAATTACACTAGACGGACTTATATTTACATCAGCAGATACTCTTTATAACATAGGTCCCTGGAACAAACCTGATACAACTCAGTTTAAATGGAAGCCAAATGAAGAACAAACAATAGATCTAATGATTGTAAAAACAAGTCGTGGAACTATTGTTAAATTTCAAGATAAAACTGGTGTTTTGCGCAATTGGACTAAAAAATCATTTGACTCATTCAAAGATGTCACAGTTGATGTACCAGATTATGTACAAAATAATTCAATAGTTGAATTTCAAGTGATTTCCAGAAATAACTTTAAGTTTAAAAACGTTAGACGTGATAAAAACACTCCAAATTCACTAAGAACTATTCTAAATGTTATAAGAAGTGTTGAAAATCCTATTGATATAAATGACATCTATTATTTTTCAAAACTTGGGACAGGTTCTACAATGGAAGAATTAAAAAAAATACTATCTTATTCTTCTAGATCAAGTCTTCTTAGGTGTATATCAACTTCTAACATGACTCAAATTTTAGATCCTTCTGATATAACAAATATACAAAAACAATTCAACCGAATAGGTTCTCAAGACATTGAAGTTGAAATGCGTTTAGGAAAAATTAACGACAAGGGGGGTTTTAATCCTAATATAGACCAGGATATTTACAATAGAATTGTAAAAGAAATAAATAATTACAATATGAAAAAGTCTATTGAATACTATGTTGACGCTTATTCTGATGAATTACCGGGTATCAGAACTAGACACATCTATTCAAATGACTTTAAAAAGTTTATTCTTTTAGACTCTATACTTAAGAAGAGAAATAATGATATAAACATAGATATGTCTAATTTATGGGAAAAAGACATACGAATCTCTACTTCAACTGAAACCAGAGTAACGGATTATGTTACATCGGGGAAGTATTACTTAAAACAAAGAACTTCATACCAGGATTCAAGTGATTCATTTCGTGTAGATTTCACATTGATATCGGATGGTAATTTTGTTGATAGAAATTTTATAGAGTATGAAAATCCCAATAGAAAAATACAAATTGAGATAGAAATATTAAAGAATAATATAAATATAAATGAGATGTTTGTATTTATAACTAATCTTATTAAATCTTAGAATATATTAAGTTATCTGTTCCATCGTAACGTAAAAATCCATCTTTAAAAACCCAATCTAAATTAGAATTAAAATAACTAGAATCAATTGGACTAAATTTAACAAGTAATATGTTCATTATTTCATCATATGTTTTCATATTAGTTGTTGGAGTTACATTTATTTTCTTTTTTATATTTAAAATTCTGTTACTAACTACATTTCCTTTATTATCTCTATTTATAGAAATTTTATAATAATCGCCTACTTTTATCCCAGATGGTATATTTCTTTTCAAAAATGTATAGCTTCTTAGGAAGTCTAAATCTTTATTGTCTATTATCTCTTTAGAGTCGTAACCAAATTTTATAGTTTCACCTTTTATTTCAAGAATTTGTAATACAATAGTGTCTTTATATTTGTCTTCTTCTCCGTAAACTATTGTTTTATTATCGTGTTTAAATACTAATTTATTTCGAGGATTAGAATTTATTATCTCATACGAACCTGATATAATATTTGTATATTCATCGGGTAGTATTATTATTTCATCTACGATAGAAGAAAATGTACCAGATTTAAATATATCAGCTATTATTTTATTTCTTTCCGTGTATGTGCGGTTTCTAATGTCTGTATTATTATAAATAATATCTATTATTTCATATTGATTTTTATCAAGAGTGTCATTATAACTTAAATACCCTTCAAATATAATAGTCTCGTTAAATGTATCAGATATATCTGAATTAACAGATAATAATTTGTCATTTATATAAAAGTTATTCTGAGGTGATAAAACAAGATAAAATTTATTACCATCAGGGCTTATCTTTCTAACATCAAATGGGTTTATAATTAACATAGGTATTGTATGATAAGTAAATGGATGATACTTTAAAAGACTCTTGGGATTTATCTTAGATAAGAATATATCAGTGTTTAATTTAATACTCCTTTCATTCATAATAGATATAGTATTCTTTTCTAATCTACCCTGTTCATTTATCGTTAGATTATTCATTTTTAAATTAGTAAGTATACAAGACAATAAAGAATCTCTGCTAAAAGAATTTAATCCAGGAAATATACGAGAATCTCTTTCAAAATCCTCACCACTTACTATTATTTTTTCTCCGTTGTGTTCTACTTTATATTTATTGGCTTTTTTACCTCCTCCTTCCTTTGCACTTAATTTTCCAATAACTCTAACCTTCTCAAATTTTCCATTTATTTTAACATTAGCTATTGAATTAGGTAGATTACTATTTGGAACTAATATACCAGAACCATAATCTACTTCATTTGTTAAATCATATCTTCTAGAATCGTCTTTACCTGGAAATCCATTTCTAAGATATTCTTTCATTCTTTCTATGGATTTACTGTCTTTTGTTTCACAACATGGATACCATAATTTATCATCTGGGTCAAAAACACCTTCGGGTTTTAGATATTGATAATTTGGGTCTGGACATGTTCCAGACCAAGAATATGGTTCTGGTCTCATAGATTCAGAGAAATTTCTAGGATCATTTCCGGTTTTTCTTGTTCTAGTTAGTCTGCATATTCTTCCGTTTGGTGCATAACCGGAAACTGTATTATATTCTTTTAGTTGTTTATCGGGACCTAATAAGCTTGCCATAACAAATAAGTCTTCATTTTCATCAAACATTTCATTTAAGACTCTTTCTAATTTATCGAATAAATCTATAGATATCTCAGAATCTTTATTACCACATAAACCGTCGTTTTTTTGTTTTGAAGTGCATTTAGAAATATTTAACATAACGGAACCATATTTATTGATTACCGCAGTTAATTTAAGTCCATCTGAAGGAACAACTACAACTTTTATATACTCCTTTGTCATTATTTCATTTCTAGTTTCTCTAGGTGAATAATATTCCCATTCTATTATTTTAAGACCTTTATAAAAAACTATAGGTGATCCATCTCTGGCTCTCTTTATTTTTGTATTAATAGGTGATTCTATTATTTTACCATTTATATCATATGGGTTAATAAAGTTATTTAATTCTATAAAATCGACCTGAGTTTTTCCAGGTATAATCTTTTTAATACTAAATTGACCAGATGCAGAATGAATATAACTTGTTCCAGGTATAATCTTATAAATTTGTTCAGTTTCCCCTGTTATTTCACTAAAAGCTTCATAATTAACTGCCCCACTTGAATTAATTCTTTGAATAAGTTCATTTATTAATGTTTCTTTTTTAACTGGGTCTATATTAATGTTTATAATATTTATAAGACCATTTTTACTTATTCTTATAGATGTTTTATGTTCATCTATTTCATGGGATATTATTAGATTATTTAAGAATTGAGTTGTATTAGTTTTAGGTGGTAATTTAGATGGACCTCTTTTTTTAACACGACCTTCATATTCAACAGTTGTCATTTTGTTTTCATGTTTTTCAATGTCTATTTTTCCGTCTTTCACATCTATTTCATCATCTTCTTCAATAATAAATAAGTCCGATAAGATTTCATCAGTTATATTACCTTTTAGAAACGATTCTTTAATTTCTGAATAATCACCTGAATAACTCGGGTCATTTAATATATAATCTCTAAAACCCCCGAGTGTTAAAAATAAACTTTCATCTCTAGGACGATCACAATTATTTGCATGATTTGAACCACCCAAACGTTGACATATTGAACAATATGTTCCATCTTGTATCGGTCCTATACCTGGTCTATTGTAATTTTCTGTTATTGTTCCGTCATCATAAACATTTTTCTTATATAAACTTAGTTTATAAAAACCTGTATCTCCCTCATCTAATTTAAATTTAGTTTTAAGAGTATCCAGATTTATTATTTCAATCTGTTTATCTTTAAAGTCGAATTTATTTATAAACATATTTACTCCATTTATTTTAACATTACTTGACATGTAAATTTAATATAATAATATATTTTATTATTTAAATATATTTAAAGTATAGAGACATTAAATTATTAATAAACATGACGACAAATGTTGATAAATTCAATACTTTATTTAATGAATTTATTGATAAAATAATAAATAAATATCCAGATGCTTCTCTTTCAGAATATAAAAAAGCTTTTACTCTTCTGAAGATTGCATCACCTTCAACACCCGCTAGTCTTTTTATGGCTGGGTGTATAGATTATAAAGATGAAATTAAGCATAGAGATGAAGCGTTTTTTATAAATAGTGACGCTATAAAAGATAAAATTAATAGTTTTTCCATAGAAATTGGTATAAATAAATACTGGAATGAACTTACTGATACAACTAAAACAGCTATATGGGATTACATTCAATCTCTTTTTTTATTGGGAGAACTTATAATCAAACAAAATCCATTTGAATTTAATAAAATTAGAAATTCTAGTATTCAAGACTATAAAGAAGAAATTTCTAATTTTCATATGCAAAAATTTTCTACAGACTTTTTAACAAAATTAAATTCTTAACATACAATAAATATGACCTCATATTGGTTTACTGACTTATGTGCTATATTTAATTCATTTTCAATAAATCCATTCTATGGAAGAGATAAAAATCAACAGTATAACTCTCTTACAAGACTGATAATAGTAGCTACTATAGTAGCAGCAATAAATTACCCAAAAGATTATGCAACTATATTATCAACTGGTATGTTTTCAATATTATTATCAGTATGTATTTATTTTATAACTCTTAATTCATCTAATTCTGTAGAGTCTAGAACTATACAAGATATACCTACTGATTTTGGAAGCGAGGAAGACAGGGGTGGGCTTACAAATAGAGGAAAAGAATTATTACAAGATTATAATACTAACACTAAGAATTCTATTTTAATTAATCACCCTACATTAGATACTGAAAATATTAAACATAGATTCATTTTAGATGGAAATAAAACTCCTGGTTTAATAAACGGTGAAGATGTAAAAAAGCCCGAAAATAAATTATTTGGTCAACAAATTATGACAGGGACTGTTAAACAATTAAACACCGTTAATAAAAATTTATCGCCAGTGTGAATGCAAATGTAAATTAATTTAAATAAAAATAAAATGTATATTTATATTAAACGTTATGAATTACGCTAGTGATGTAAACACGTTAAATCCTTTAATAGAGCATGCTCCTATGAGAGATAATAACATAAATTACGGGGGTTTAGATTATGGACATATAAATTCATTATCGTCTAATAATAAAACACAGCCAGTTGTTAGACGTATAGAACCTATGAATCACGTTTCTCATCAAAATGGAATAAGTCGTGAATTAAATGTATCTACTAAACAAGGATCTTTAGAGTATTCAATGAGAGATTCTAATATTTATAATATTTTTAAAGATATCGCGGATCCTAAAGTTGATACATACACTATAATGGAAGATACTGTAACAGATGATAATGAAATTACATATAGTCCTGCTCCAAGAGTTGGTGATAAAAATAGTGCACCATTCAGTACTCCAAGTAGAAATATAACAATACTAGAAACCCCGACTAGAAGTGGAGATACTCACCCTTCTATCTTACAGAATAGACAGGCTAGAATGCGTACAGGTGTAGGTAAAAATTAATTTAATTAAATGAATTTAATGAATTTAAAATTATTATATAATTATATTGTGTATCTATATAACTATATAATGTTTATGCAATCTAATGTAGGAACATATGAAGTAAGAAGAGATCCTTTAACTAGAGAGTTATCTATAACTCCAATGAGTCAGGCAGAATATTCTCTTAGGCAAAGTGAAGATTATTCATATAATAATATGATAGAAGAATTTGAAGAATTTGATAATATACATACATTTTTCTCAATTCAACGTGTTATAGAAATGATAAATAATATGGAGATGATGGTATCTAATATATCAAAACCTACAATTTCTATTGAAAATTTTGAAAAATTACAAAAATGTAATGATTTAACAGATTGTTCAATATGTTTTGAAAATAAGAAAGACAATATTAAACTAAATTGTGAACACATATATTGCAATAGATGTATTAAGAAATGGCTTACTGAAAAATCAAATACTTGCCCAACATGTAGAAAAGAAATTGTATTTAATGATGCGTAATTTTTGAATTAAATTAAATTAAATTAAAATATATCCATATAAATAAATGGAACTGCAAACAGTAGTAATATTTATCGTATTTTTATCATTTATTGGTATATATATTAATGTATATAAATCTCCAAACTTAAAAGATCCGGAGTTATTAAAACTGCCAAAAATGTTTAGAAGTAAACTTACTGAAAAGGAAGATTTAGACATCAACGAAATGTCAGCAGATGAACTTGCTGCTAGAATAGTTAGAGAAAAAAACGGGAAAAAAACTCAGTATAATGCGATCGGTGATGTAGTATCTCATGAAAAGGAATATAAAAATAAAGGTTTAACTGAGGGATTTATAACAACAGACTTTGATTCTCAAAATGTGTCTTCAGTTGGTACTAAAAGACCTTATCAATGGCATGGTGCATCATCACAAAGAGAGTGGCCAGATAACCCTAATCCCAATGCAGGACTTTCATATAATGTGTATCATCCATTAACTACAGAAGAATTAAAGAATATATCATCTAGTGATACACAAAATAATGTCACTAAAATGGCAGGTCCTAAAGTAAGAAAGGCGGCTGGAGAACAAACTGTAGGTGTTTTTATTGGAAAGGATAAAACGTATGACGAGTTAGAGAACAGGCAAAGTAATAAAGAAATTAATCAGGCAGTATCAATAATAAGAAACGCCACTGCAAATGCTAATAAACAATTTGTGGTTATGAATGATGTAGATAGAACAAAAACAGGTGAGCGTTATGGAATGAAGAAAAATAACGCATTATATTCTTATACTGATGTGAGGGTAAAACCAAACGTAAATGTATCTATGACAGATAAGGATGTTGCAAATGTAGCATCAAAAGATATAAAAATAGATCCCATGGGAGATTTAATAAAAAAAACATCTGAATTTATAAATTAAATAAAAATAATTATAATATAACATAATAATAAATGGAGCATAGCAGTTTTCCAACGGAATGGCAACAACCATTATATAGACTTAATAAATATTCAAAAGCTGAAATGCAAGATGAGACTAATAAATTAGATCATGACATTGTGACTGTAAGACCTAGAGAAAATATAGTTACATACGAACCCGTTAGACAAAAAACAAGAACTTTGCAACCAGGTCCTATAATAAAACCTCAAGTAAATAAAGATAGAAACTTTAATTTAGATAAAACACAAAAACCTGCATTAATGAGTATAAAACCGGATGATAGGATAATAGATATGTCTTCTACTCCAGGGTTTTCAATGGGTACTCAATACACACAGAGTCATAACAGGGAGTTTAATTACGTTGCTCCTAAAAATGGTATAATAAGAGCACATAGAGAAGTAAATAAACCAAAAGTAATAAGTCAAACAAATGTTGCTCGAGTTAATCCTAGAAAACTTCTAAGAAAGACTAATATGTTTGACACTGATAGAGAAATAACAAATTATACCCCTATACATTCTATAGAACAGCCTTCGGTAAGGGTATATAATATTCAGTAATTATTCTTAAGTTTTTATTATTTTAAATATTTCATCAAAGTTGTCTTGAATAGTTTTTTCAAAGCTAGACCTTAGTTTAATAAAACTTCTCTTATTTGTATCGTCTATAGAGTATTTTATTGTCTCTAGTGACAGTAATTTAACATCTAGTATTTCTAAAAATTTTTTATCATTGTTTAAATTTGATAGAAATTTTTTTGTAGATATGAATCTATCTCTATATACATTACTAAATGGTATTTTTACGATATACATATAGTATTTATTCCCAGATGGAGTTTTTGAAACTATACAACGACTAGGTTTTATAATTTTTTTAATATCTAGTATATCCCCTATACAGCCAAGAGTTTCTTCCCATGTTTCTCTAGCAGCAGTATTTTCAGGGTCGCATTTATCTGATAATTCTACACCTCCTCCAAAATTAGACCATCGATTGTCTTTATCCTTACCTAAAAAAAAGTAAGGTGTATTATCAAGAGATTTACAATAAAAAAGAACCCCACTCCCATATCTTATATTATTTTGTATCATTATATAATTTATTATTATTTAGTTTTAAACTGTTTAACTTAAAAATATAATTTATTGTATAGAATGTATGAATGAAATTATAAAAAAACAGAACATAAATGGACCAATGGGTGTTTTATTTTCACGTTCCCAAGTACTTAAAAAAAATAATGATACTAAATATAGTATGAGCGCAAGTGTTCCAAATATTAAGTTAGTAACAGAAGAGTCTGTAAGACCCGTTGTTAAATTAGACAATAATGTAAGAATAAATGATATAGATTTAGTTAAAGATAAAGATGATGACAAAGATTCTGTATCATCTGGTAGTACAGTAGAGGCAAAACCCGTTGAACCTAAGAGAAGTTTTGGTAAAATAAAACCAAGTCTTAAATCTAAGTCAAAATTTAACCCAGAAGATTATCAAAATTTTGTAAACAATTCAAAGACAAAAGATCGTAAAAAAGATGAATCTTCAGATGATGAATCTGAAAGTGGTAGCGAAAGTGGTAGCGAAAGCTGTAGCGAAAGCGGTTCCGATGATTATTCGGATGTTTCATCTCAAAGTAGTTCGGGTAGTGAATCTAAAACTAAAAATTCTAAACAGGAAAAGCAAAAAATTTTATTACAACTTGTAGCACTTGAGAAGAGAGGTGTAGAATTAACAAAAAAATATTCTATGTCTTCTAAATTAGACGAATTAAAATTCGAATTGAAATTACATGAATCAAATGCTGAAAAAGAAGCGGGTGTTAAACTACAGCAAAAAATTTTACTAGCTGCAGTGTATGGATTAGAGATAGCTAATAATAAATACGATCCTATTGGAGCTAAACTAGATGGTTGGTCTGAGTCTGTTATGGACAATATTGATGATTATACAACTATTTTTGAGAAACTATACGACAAGTATAAGAGCAGGGCTGATCTCCCACCTGAATTACAACTTTTGGTTACATTGGTTGGTGGAGCGTTTATGTTCCATACAACAAAGACATTATTTAGTTCTGCGATGCCTAGAGGGTTGAATGATACTCAATCTGCAGAAATAATGAAAAATATCAGTTCTGCTATGTCTAAGGAAGCTCAACCCCATGTATCAAATGTATCAACATCGGAAATAACAGGTCCTTCTTTAAATTTATCGAATATGTTTCAAAAATCTGATGATGCATCATCAATAGGAACCGTTGAAACATCAAAAGAAGTAACTATTAATCCAAGGGGTAAAAGAGCTATAAATCTTTAATTATTTTTTTAAAAAAAAATATTTACATTAAAATAAAATGAAAGAATCTAATATGCAGTTACTATTAGCACTTGCTGCTGCAGTAATAATTTATCTTCTTATGAGACCCGCGTGTGCACCACCAGTAGGAGCCGGTACTACAGGTACTACTACAACAGGTGCAACCGCCCCTGGGACTACCGCCACCACCGTTGAAAATTCGCTTACTGCACTAAAAAATGCTATAGGTGTACAGGGTAATATGCGTAGAATGGTACCCCGTGAAGACAGGCAGAGACAAACAACCTTAGTTGGTATTGGAGAGCACTGTCCACCTGGTTATTCTATGGCTCCCAATGGATTTAATCTATCCAACGGTGGTTGCCATGTAACATGTGGCGGTAACGGTCCATGTGGAGTTGGTCCAGAGGGACTAGATGATAATGGAGTACCGGTCCCACAGAGGTGTTGCCAGGAAGACATTTAAATTTAATTAAATAATAAAATAATTTGTATAATATAAATAAAACACGAATGACTTTATTTTACTCTAATGTTCAAAATAAACAACGCAATTCTTTATATTCTTACAATCCTAGTGCTGTAACAGGTTCATCTTTTAATCCAGTAGCTGCCGTAAGTGCTATTGTTAGCGGACAATCAGAATCCCGATTCCAAAAAAATGAAAATGAAATTCAAAATGAAAATGAAAATGAAAATCAGGTTCAGAATGTAAATAAACCAAATACTGGGATGAAACGATCTAAACAATTTAATCCACTAGGTAATACTCTTAAGACTATGTACGATAATGCAACTAAAAGACACGCTGTTATTGTAAAAAGATTGGACAAGATAGAAAATTTTATGCTATTAATTCTTATAATTGTAGCTCTTATAGCTATTAAACTTTATGAAAAATAAACAACTTTAGAACTTAAGTTAAGTAACGTGTATCTACTATTATTATAGAATGATTTTCTAAATTCTTCTATAGTTAAAGTTCCTCCATAATCTTTCAAATTTAAAATAGATGGTGCTGGATTTATTTTAAAATCGTAACCAAATAATTTTCTATAAAATTGACCCACTAGATGAGATTTATGTTGAAAAATTTTATCATTTATACAATAACTTTTCACGCAATTAGGAGAACAAAAATTACCAAATAGTTTATATCTATCAGTTTTAGTACAATAATCTATAGGCAAATAGAATGGTTTATCATTGAAAAAATGATGACAGTTATAACATTTTAAATCATGCTTTATATTTTTTTTATTGTCTTTATTGTAAAGTGTTAATTTTTTAGATGTATCAAGTTTAAAATTACAGTTGTCCTCTTCATCACTTGAAACAGTTAATCTACAATTGTCATTTGTACTATTTACAAAAAAATCAGATATATTAGTCTCACTTGTTTCTTTATCATGGACTTCAATAAAAATATTACCGAATTTTAGATTATTTGTTTTATAATTGTCACTATTTATTTTTGGTGTTTCTTTTACAGGAGTTACATCATTTGGTTCTTCTATAAGATTATTCTTGAATGGAGTAGTTTCAAATTTTTTCTTTCGACCCCTTTTTTTAGGTTTATTATCTACATTTTCACTCATTTATAAATACATTTAAAGACTCTTTATATTTTTTATTAAATTGTAATGTGGTTTTTATATGGTGTTACATTTGCATGGGTTTTAGCCCATCTTACACAGGCTGCTATAAATCATTTTATGTTTAATGTAAATCCTAAGAAAAGTTTAGATACATTTGAAAGAACTGAAGATCGTGATGAATATACTCTTTTGTGTTATGTGATTAATTATGAAAATGGAGAAATAGAAGTTTTGGGTGAAACAACATTAGATGAAATCGAACAAAAAGATGAACTTAATAAAATAGACTATATAACTATTAAGTATATGTTTAATGGAAAGTTAATGAAATACATCACAAGACAAATGGATATCGAATTTCCTATTTATAATTTTAATGTAGAACCAGAAAAATACACTTATTATCCAGAGCTTATGTTTCTTAACAACCGTGATGTAACTGATTACGTTAGACCTTATCTAGGACCTTTGTGTAATTTCTACGGAGATCGTGAAGAACCCGTTAAACTACAAGATGCTTTGAAAGAACATCCTGAATATGATAAATTTAATTTTGACGAAGGAACTTTTATTATGATATCTAATAAAACTAAATTCTATGGTAGAAAGATTATCTCAAAAGAGCTTCCGTGTAATCATCTAGTATGGAAAAGACATGCGGCTGTTGATCCAAGGGATGAGGAAAAATTGCTTTCGGAAAATGAATTGATAATTTAATTAATTCATAATTTAATTAATTTAAAAAAACTAGAATATATAATATTATTTCAGAATAATGTCTTTTACTAATTCTGATGTGATATTTACATTCAAAACGGTTCAAACAAATGCAATAAGAATTCTATTTGAGTCTTTAAAAAACATACTATCAGATGTTAATTTTAAGGCTGATTCTACAGGGCTTAAATTAACTGCGGTTGATGGAACAACTAGTGCCATAGTTAATCTAATGTTGTATTCGGAAAAATTTGAAGAGTACATCTGTGATGACCCTATAAATATAGGTATAAGTTTAGCATCCGTTTTTAAGATATTAAAGGGTATTAAAAATACTGATACAATTTCATTTACTATTTTAAAGTCTGATCAAAATAATATGGTATTAACATCGCAAAACAGCGATAAAAAATCAATAATAAGAAGTAAAATTAAATTACTTGATATGGATGAAAAAATATATAATATACCTGATATTAATTTTGATTCTTATATTACAATGCCTTCTTCAGACTTTCAGACTTACATTTCAGATCTTTCAAATATATCTTCCGAAATAGAAATAAAAACTAATTCGGATAACATGACTATGACAGCTAAAGGAGACTTTGCAGAACAAAGCATAACAATAAATGAAACAAATGATAAAGTATCAGATAAAAAAAATGAAAACAGTGGGTTATATAACATTAAATACATCCAACTGTTTACAAAATCAACTAATTTATGTGGAACTGTAGAAATTTATTTAAAGACTAATTATCCACTTACTATTTTATATAATGTAGCAAATTTAGGTGTTATTAAATACTGCCTTGCTCCAATTTTATAACTGGCTTAGAATAACATCCACACGATGTCTTTTTTAATTTATAATACAATTTCATCATAAAACTTTTAATTGTTTTATATATAGTTTTATACATTTGAGTGTTTTTAAGAAGCTGAAGAGCTATATCTAATTGTTTTTCATCTATTTCTATCTTATACTTTTTGGTTAATAACTCATCAACGCTTATAATTATAATGTTTTCTATAGAATCGGGTGTAAAATCTTTAAATAATTTTTTATTATTATGTAAAAAGGTCATTAAATTTAACATAAGAGGTAAGTAGTCTATTTTACCATCTTTTAGTTCTTCTTCGAATATATCCAGTAAACCGTTCACTAGAAGAATGTTTATAAGTTTAATATAATAATCATTTTCTCTTAATTCTAAGACAACCGCCTTAAACGTTTTCATTTCATTTAATTATATTATATATTATTATATATAACTAAATGAATAGAGAATTATTAAACGGTTTAGTATTATCATTTATAATCACCGCAGCCTTTGATCTTGCTTTAAATTTATTACCCCCTCATCTAGGAGGTGCAACTAGAATTAGAGAATATTTTAATCATCATACACCATTAGCAGCAGCTCTTATAGCCGGTTTTGTCGGTGCAGTAACTTATGCAGTTATTTATGCTATTTATTCAGGGTCTCCTGCGCCAACTTCGTACAATTTTTTTGTAATATTCTGCATTAGCGCATTAATAGGAACTCCTATGAGATACTCTGGTTTATTCCCATATCTAGATAAATATTATTATCAGGTTATGCCTAGAATACAATCTTATATAGCAGATGGGTTGTCCGGGCTTATGGTTTCACTTGTTTATTATTATATCTTAGGGGAAATTGAGCCCCTAACAGTCGCGATTGGTGGATTTACTATAGCAACCATTTATTCATTACCTATTTAAATTGAATTTATTATATAGATTATATAATAAATGAAATACTTATACGATTTCTTTAGTTCAACCAACTGTAGAGCCGTATTATTATTATGTTTTATTCTATTAATACATATGTATATAAAAATAAGAGAATACACACACGAATTAAATATGATGACAGAAGAGGAAATTTAATTAAAAAATAAAATAATAATATATGTTAAATATTAAAATGAGTACTGAACCACTATTAACAAAACCTAAATTTAGTATGCCAAAAATTAAACTCGGTGAGAAACAGAGAGCATTCTTTGCTAGTAACAACTTTTGGCACATATATTTGCCTCTTGGAGCGTTCTTTATATTTGTACCATTTATTTACTGGTTTTTGAACTACGGTCCACTTACGCGCGTTGCCCCAAGTCCGATGCATAATACAAGAGTTTCAAAGAGAGACATTGGTAATAGTCACAAGGAAATGATGTTTAGTAACAGGAATATGAGACGAAGAAATAGTTATAACCGTCAGCAAAATAAAACTGTAGGCGGGGATGAATTTGGTGGATATTATGGTATTCACCCAAGAGGATTTTCACAGGGTGAATCCAGAATGAAACCTAAACTGGGTCAATCCATTGAAATTGATCCAGGCCTTGACGAAGAAGAATATGAAGACTTTATCGATGGCGTACAAGAGATAGATGCGCGTAATAGAAAAAGACTCTCTAAATCAATGCACACTGGAAATGGGGTAAATAATACTGGACATATACAACAGGTTAGTGAGATAAATACAGCTACAAATCTATCATCCAGAAATGATTTTACAAGCGCGTTTGGGAGAAATAGTGGGCATAGAAATATTAATAGATATATCCAACCGCTTGAACCCAGGGGGGTATCAAGAGATGCGCTAAACTTCGCAAGTATCACGAAATAAATATTCAAGGGGTAATTCAGGGCATTCTTTTAAATTTCGTGTTTTATTTTCAGGATGAGTTATATTAAAATTTCTTGTCCTATAAAATGATAGTCTTTTTTTATTCCAATTATTAAATATACTAATACTATCATTTAAATCTATCACAACGGGTAGATTTTTGTTTACTTTTCTTAATATTCTTCCAACGGCTTGTTCTATGTTACATTTGGGAGAAGCTAAAACTAATGTATCAAGTTCTGGGTTATCATACCCTTCTGAAGCCATTTGATACGTTGCAACTATAACGTCGCATTTATTTGAAATATCCAGTTCATCTTTTTTCATACCTCCGTAATATAAACCAGTTGTGTAAGATTTGTTCTTTAATTCATGTGCTATCTTTTCACAGTGAGACTTTCTATCTGATAATATAAGTATTTTACGCTTTTCCTTTACATGTTCTTCTATTAGTCGTATTATAAGAGAATTTCTACATCCTATTTCTGTTACATTTGTAATACTCGCGGCACTGTTTACTTTACCATTAGGTAGGTATTTAATAGTGTTTTCAGGGTGTTCATAAAATGTATAAATCTTTATTATAGGTTCTATTACAAGTAATTGTACATTTACTGCTACATCACCTAAAAACCAACTAAGTGTATGTTCTAATTTATCCGTTCTCTTTAAAGTGGCTGTTAAACCTAGGTTGTATTTTGATCCTATTTTATAAAAAGCGGATGAAAATACTTTTGAGCAATAATGATGTGTTTCATCCCAAATAGAAAGAGAAAAATCATTAAATGTATCTTCCGGATAATCTTTCATGGAAATACTTTGAATCATTCCTATACATAGATTTGGTTTAGTGTTTATAACCTTACCTTGTATTATACCCGGTTTAACTCCTAAAAATTTTACTATTTGTTCTTTCCATTGTTCTAAAAGAGTTTCTTTATTTACAAGAATTATAGTTTTAACACCCAAAAGTGATGCAATATATAGAGAGGCAAACGTTTTTCCCCAACCAGTGTATAAACACGCTATACAAGATTCTTTTAATGTTAGCTCTTTGTGTATAGTATTTATAATTTCCCTTTGGTAATCTCTAGGATTTCCATTTATGTTAATATTACAAAAATTTACTTTGTTTTCTATAAGTTCGCCTTCTTTAGAAAAATGTTTTGGTATGTACATGAATGTAGAAGTAGATGTAGATGTATCTAACTTGTAAAGACAATAGTGTATTGGAATAGGGGCTCCGGGTATAAAAGGAGTAACAGTTAATTTTTTTTTAAGTTCTGCACTCTGTTGACATTTTCTACCCTTCATGTTTTACAATTAATTTATTTTTTTTAACTTTAAATATGTTGTTTATATTATAAATGATAAACACTTCTCCAAATGTTATTAATAAATGTTTAATAGCTTCTATAATAGCTGTTTTAATTAATATAATATATTCTTTCTCGGTTCTTCCTTTTGCAACATCTGAACAGATTGTTCCTACATATGGAGTAGAAAATTTGTCTTACTTTTCACAGATGGTACACCTTCTTATATTAGACAATAGGGCTTTGTTTGCAAGCTCAATTCTTACATTTAATCTTGTATTCATATCTGTTAATATGGCTTTAACGATGTAATTAAATACAACAATAAAAATATTAATAATATAAAAAATTAATTACATTTAGTTATATTATTAATATGAATTGTAAGTGTGGAGTTAGGTGTTTTATGTATCAAACACTTGAACCAGCTGAAGATTTTTATCAAAGAGTTTTAATATATAGTTGTGGTATATACATCTCTGATGGTAAAAAGAAAACTAAGTGTGATTTTTACAATAAAAAAATATTAAAATCTGGGATTATTATTGATACTCCCTCTATTATAAAAAAGGATTACGATAAATACATGCAAAGTGAAGACGTATGTGTGGATAAAAAAAGTAGAAAAGATATTGAATCAAATATTCATCTACTTAAAATAGGACAAGATTATCAAGTTAATATTTCTAATTATGTGTCATTAATAAATTATAATTTAAGAAAACTCCAGTATAAACCATTTTTTCCAGATAAAGAAAGTGTTGATAGTTTGATTAAAAGATTAGATTCTAAACCAGATGACATAAGAAAAATTGTAGTGTTTCCTACTAAAAGTAAACCTAAATGTAAACCTAAATGTAAACCTAAATGTAAACCTAAAAGTAAAACTAAGAAGACAAATAGTAAATACGTACAAGATATAATAAATTCAGACATCTATAAATTTATAGACGATAGCGAAGAAAGTGATGTTTCTGATGTTAATGAAAATGACAACGACAACGAAAATGAAAATTATGTATCAGATATAGATTATGATACGTTTGATGATGACGAATATAACGAAGAAGAGGCGTTCAGTGATTAAAATAATTACCTAATTAATATAATAAAAAGATGTTATCATCGATATTAAATAATGAAACAAAAGAAGAATTTAAAAATGTAGTAGATGTTTTAGTGTTCCCTGTTAAAATTTATTGTATATTACTTTTATTATTCATTCTAGTGTTAATATTTGAATTATATATATTAATTAATTTAAAAAAATCTAAAATAATAAGTTAAATGTTAGCTGTCACAGACGAAGAAATTCAATATTTTAAAAAGGATATTACAGATTTTACTAATATAGAAAGACAAATAAAAGAGTTAAAGGCTAAAATGAAACCTTTTCAGGATAAAATAAGAGAACTTAATAAATTGAAAGAGACTAAAAAGGAAGAAGTTATTAATTTTATGGATTGTAATAAATTAGATATGTGTAATACAGATGATGCTTCTTATGAAATGAAAGAAACTAAAAGTACTAAGACAGTAACTAAGGGAGACGCATATGATAGAATATATAAGTTTTTTTCAGAAGATTATGATAATATCAGGGACATGAGTGTAGAAGAAAAATCTAAGTATCTACATAATTACATTTATGTGCTAGGAAGAGAAACAACTACGGTAAAAACTCTAAAAGCTAAAAATTAAATAATGGTTTATCTTCTATATCTGACATGTCTTCTGAACTATAGTACATATCATTTTCTTCCATCTTTATTTTAGAAATCATTTTAATGTATGTATCTTTTGTTAAATTGGTTATATCATTGTTTTTATTTGTCTTAATTAATAATATGTCTCCATAAAATTTATCATCTGTAAAAGGAATTATATGTATATTCATTTCTTTATCTATTTTATTATATAGGATAATATAGTCATTACACTTATTGTAATATTTATATTCTTCAAAATCATTATTTTCTAGACTAAACTTAGTATTCTTAAGTTTAATTTCATCTATTTCACCATTCTTTTTTAAAAGAAGTCCAGTCTTCATTATACATAATTTGTATTTTATTATACAGGTTTTAACGTGTATACATTGATATAAAAAATTTACTTAAAAAAATATATTATATTAATTTATACTACCCGATGTCTATATATGAAAATAACAGAGACTGGAATAATAATGTAAAAGAAAAAATTAAAAATGCAGATCGTGAGGCTATATTTCATTTTTTCGAAGAATTAGATAAAAAATGGAGTATAAATTCTTCAAGTATGGGTGATATAATGAAGAGTTGTTTTAGTTCTTTGAATATGGATAATTTAGATACAATAGATATCGGTATTTTGAAAATAGAATTAGATAAAGCCATGTATGAAACAACACTGGTTTTTACTAAATTTAAAAAACTTATACCAGAATATGAAGAATATTCTGATAGGTGGAATAAGATATACGAAGTTATTTTCTACGGAGAGAGACTGATCCGAGATGTATATTTACTACATAAAACATGTGATCCTGAACATAATTCATTGTCAAACGAAGACCCGGATATTCTATTTAAATATGCTAGATTTAAAGATGATTCTAAAAAGACAGCTTATCAGTGCCTTCTACTGTATATGATTGAACAGTTTTCAGAAGATGGGTTTGCAAAGTTCAATGGAAATCTATATAGACCACTGATAAAAAATGGTAATAATACTCATGCATGGGAAAAACTTTGTACTATTAAAGAGTATTTGTATCAAAAAACAGATCATAAGATAAATTTTAATCAATGGAAGAATGCAACATCAAATGCTGGAAATATAAACTCAGCGGAAAAATACTTTAATGAATTTATGGGTCCAGAACTACCAGAACTTAAAAAGGATAGACATCTTTTTGCATTCAAGAATGGTAATTACATTACGAAATATAATACTTCTCCAGAGGGAGAAACTCCTTACTATGAAGACGTGTTTGTTCCTTATGGACAGAAGCATCCTTACATAACAAATTTTTCAGTTGCCGCAAAATACCATGATCAGACCTTTAATAACTTTGATGACATTGAAGATTGGTTTGATATTATTCAATATTGCCCAACTTTTAAGAGTCTCTTAGATTACCAAGAACTTCCTGAAGAGGTTCAACGATGGCTTTGTGTTTTTATGGGTAGAAAGCTTTTTAAAATTGGAGATCAAGATAATTGGCAATGCCTACTGTATCTATTGGGTCAGGCTGGTACAGGTAAGAGTACAGTTCTTATGAAAATTTTGCAAAAATGGTACGACGAAGAAGACGTTGGTATTATTTCAAATAACATTGATACTAAATTTGGTATTAAACCTCATGTAAATAAGTTTATGGTATTGGCACCGGAGATTTCCGAAAATTTTAAAATGGAGCAAACTGATTGGCAGCTTCTTGTAGAAGGAGGAAGAAACACTTACTCAGAAAAGTATAAAAACGACGAAACTATTGATTGGACTCTGCATATGACAATGGGTGGTAATAAAATTATGAGATACAAAAATAACTCCGAAAGTGTTTCTAGGAGAACAGTTGTTGTAAATTTTTGGAAAAAGGTTACAAAAACAGATACTGCCATAGATAAGAAATTGGCTAAAGAACTTCCTATTATTATGAAATTGTGTGTATCTGCTTATTATTCTGCTGTAAGACAGTATGGAATTAGGGGTATCTGGGATATACTCCCTAGATATTTTCATGAGAATAAGGAAGATATGGAACAAACTACTAATGCACTACAAAACTTTCTTAAGTCTGGTAAGGTTGTATTTGGTGATAAACTTTACATACCCGCGAAAGTATTTTCTCAAGAATTTAATGAACATGTTAGAGAAAATAATCTAGCAAGAGAGCAGTTCACAAAGGATTATTATGGTGGTATTTTTACAAACAATGGAATAAAGGTAATTCAACAGGGTAGCAAGGAGTATCCACGAGGTTCTGGGATTATGCTGAAAAGAACTATGTTTTTTAAGGGTATTGATATAATTAATCAATCCAATGACGACGATGATCCTGAATAAACTATTTTACGTTGATATTACATAAATATAATCCTATATTATAATAAATGCCAAAGACAGTAGATCCAACACCTGATGTAGATGTAATGAATAATTCATCTGATAGTAATTCTATGATTTATATTGTTGTACTTATATGTATCGTAGTAATTGGTTCTTTTTTTATGTTTAAAGTCTATAAAAGATTACAAAAACTAAATGATGACGTTATTAATATTACTACAAAAGAAGACAGCCTAGACAGTAATTCTAAAGAAAACAGTAGAAAACTAGACATTCTAGCTGAAAACTTAAGGAGGGTTGAAAATAATGCTGTAAAAACATCAAATGTACAGAATATTGGTAACTTAGACCCCCCTAAGCATGTAGAAATATCTTTAGATCAAAAAGAGACTAAGGTTTTAGAAGATATAACAGAAGAATAAATCAATAACAACTTATTGTATTTTTCATGAAATTCGAATTGGTTATATTTTTAACACTTTCGAATTCATCATTGTCTACATATAAATTCCAATTTATTTTATTTAAAACCTGTTTTTCTAAAGGTCCTCTTCCTGATATTTCAAAATCACATATGAATTTATTTGATAATATTATACACGTTTCAATAAGGTCTTTTATATTTTTACTATTAATATCTGAATTAGAATTTTTATACCTTCGAAGGTATATAAGTGTTAATATTATACTATCTGTTTCAAATATATCATTATCTTGAAACATATTAATTATCATTTTATATATACCTCTTGTGTTTTTATCGTCTTTAAATGAAAAATCTAAGATATTATTTATATTTGAAATTGTTAACATATTAATATAATATTTCATTATTATTTAAAATTTTTATTAAATATTTAAAAGTCTTAAAGTATAGATTTATATCAGAACCGCCTGTTAAAATAATACTTCCAGGTCTAAATATAGCAACCGTTAATTTATTAGCTGTTTCTGAATCTTCTATTTTTATATTTATACCCGGGTATTTACTTGGGTTAAACGAGTATCTTTTTATAATAGAATCCTCTTCTAAATTTAATGTATCACATAAAACATTCTGTTTGATGTTTTTTGATATTTTAAAATCGGAATTGATCATACATATTCTAAGATCTGTGATTTTTGAAAATTCAGGATTTAAAAATGCTTGAACTTCTGTAAGTCGTCTATATATTTTTCTCACTGCATAAGTAGCTGACATAACATTCAATACACCAGCTAATTGTATATTTCCATTTTTAAATATTTTTAAAGATATTCTTTTTTTATCTTGATATTTTACTGTGATATATGTATTTATACAATTATAAAAAACTTTAGAATCTTCGTTATTAATAAATTTCTCTTTATATAAAGGTAAATCTATAATAGAATTAAAGTTGCAGCATATAGTCATTGTCGAAATAGACCATTTTTTGAATATATCAATAGAACCTAAATCATTATAAGATCTTATTTTCTCATAATCTTCAAAAAATGTTTTAAAATTTTTATGACATATACAAGGTGTGTCTATGTATTTTTTCTTAGGATCGCATATTTCACACATATGTCTCTTTATATCTCTTTATATACAGTTTCTTTATATTCGTATTTTTTAGCAATTTATCTGGTAATTAATCCAAATAAATAATTTTTTATTAAATTGGCTAAAGAAGTCTCGCTAGTTATACTCTGAATACACGCTTCTAATACCATATTACTATTATAATTAGAATGATTTTTTATTAAAAATCGTGCATAGTAAATAATTCTTGGTAAGATGTGACTATATAAATCTAAATCATTTACGGTCAGTGGTTCTAATGTATTTAACTCTGTTATTATATCATACATACAATATGTTATTATATTTAATTCTACATCCCGTTGCATAGTCGGTGATACAATAACTTTAGTCGTATTCTGACCGTAATAATAAAGTATAAGCTTATTAATTTCGGATATTTTTTTATCTGTTATTTGTACTCTTGTACAAGGATCTTTGAAGTTATCGGTTTTTTCTAGGTATTTAATAAAATTATCAAAATCATAATAGAAAAAGAAATTATCAACCTTTATAGATACGAAGGGATAACTTAATTTTTCTAAAGATATTTTACATGTATCATCTTTCATTAATTTTTTTCTAAATTGTCTTTGTATGTAACTTACTGTTTTAAAATCATTCAGTTTATTTAAAAGTTGAAATTTAGTACATTTACTTATATATTTTAATTTATTTATTTTACATAATTTTTTTAACACCTTATAAGATAATATTGAATTAAATTTAATTAACATAATATAATAACCATTAATTATATTTTTAAATTTATTAAAATGTTTAAAAAAATAATTAATAGTAGTGTAAATCATAATGAGTTCATTTAGATTATCTAAAAAAACAGTACATAGTGATTCTAGAATGTCTATAAGTGCAAAACACAATAAAACAATAAATAAAATAGAAGCCGAAAATGATAATCTACCAAGATACAAAAAAGAATTAAACGCATTAATAAAATCAAGAAACAATAAACAAACGAGTAAAATGTTAGATGTAGACAAAAGAAATGAAATAACAGAAATAGATGCAAAAATTAAGGAGTTAAATAATAAAATAAATTCGATAGAAAAATGTGAAAAATTAACAGATTATTTATTCAATTCTATTGATTTTATTAAAAATATAGACGGTATCGAATATACAGAAAATAATGAAAATAAGAGTGACGGTATTTTTAAATACGTATCAATGGATATGGAAAAGAAAAATGAGGAAAATTATAAAATGTATATGAAACAATGTTTTCCCGAAGAAATCAATAATATAGAATTCTCTACAAATACATATACTTGTAAAAATTGTTTAAATAATACATTTCAGGATAGTTCATCTGGGTTAAATATATGTTATTCGTGTGGGTTAACAGAGGTTAATTCTGTTTCTCTTACACCAGAGTGGAATGTTTCTGAAACTCATGACTTTATTAAACCTTATAGTTATAAAAGGACTAGTCATTTTAAGGAATGGATAACACAGATACAGGGTAGAGAAGGTACTCACATCCCTGATAATATTATAAACATGATAATAAATGAAATAAAGAAAGAGAGATTAACTGATAAGAGTTTGATAACATATTATAAAATCAAAGAATTTCTTAAAAAATTAAAATTAAACAAGTATTATGAGCACATACCAAATATAATCCACAGAATTACAGGAAATAAACAGCTTATTATTTCACAAGAACTCGAGGATAAATTGATTGATATGTTCAACAAAATACAAGATCCTTTCACGAAACACTGTCCAAAAGAAAGGAAAAATTTTTTAAGTTATTCTTATACACTATATAAATTTTTTGAACTATTAAATAAACCCGAATATCTTATATATTTCCCCCTTTTAAAAAGTAGAGAGAAATTATTCGAACAGGAGAGAATATGGTTTTTAATATGTAAGGAATTAGATTGGCAATTTAATAAATGTATCTGATATATATTTAATACATGGCAAGGGACGACGCACCACCCTTGAAAAGAGAGGTTGTCTCACCTACGCATGTTACGTTAACAGTGGTGGCCTTAGCGTCCTTCGAGAAACTTAGTACAAGTCTAATATTGTCAAAACGATTAAGGGGTACCGACGAACCACCATACGCACGCGACGCTAGGGGGAAGACGTAAATAGACTTTCTCGACTGATCGGGATCTCTCATGTTATTACCCATGATATTATCAAGAGAATTAGCAATTAGACCGAGCGATGCAGCAGTTGTACCGTCTAGTAGCTGAGCATCAATTGTACCCGAGAACGAGGACGAATTGAGCTTGAGCTCAGCACTATCTAAACCACAACCAGCTTCGCCGGTTACGGTAATGATAAAGTGCGACGAATACAAAGAGAAATGATCTAGATCAAGTGTGTAGTTCTGCTCAAAACCAGCCTCCTGAGACTTGTTAACGTTCTGAGTCATCTTAAGACGCTTGGGGATACCAGCGGGCTGTGTCTTCATCATCTCACGCTCCTCGTTACACATAATCATGCAACGACCGTAAAGCTTACCGGGTTCAATAGTAACCTGGGAAGCAGTTGGGATGATGCTCTCATGAGAATCAGTGAATACCTTAGAAAGATCGTCGGTAAAGTATACCTTAATCTTAACAGACTGGTGGGGAGCCGCCGCCATTAGGTAACCATTCTCTGTATTCTCGGTGAAACCCTGTAGCTCTGGAGCCATGGTTTTAGTTAGAAGTGGGAGACGAAGGAACATGCTGCGACTCTGTGGGTTAGCATCAGAAGCTGGGACTTCCTGGAAACCACCGGCTAGGGTAGACTTACCGGTGTTTACAAGAGAGTCTAGGGTGTAACCACTGGTTCCATTGTAGATGTAAGAATCGTTAGCATTTCCTAGACTTGGAGCACTCTGGTATGAGTGCTCATTAGAATTACCTTCAGTGTTTAGATGATTAGGTTCGTATATAGCAGCTGTTCTACCAGCTGTATCTAATTCAACACCGTTTGTGTTTACAAAACCGTTTGCCTGAGTTCCGAAACGCTTGAAAACACCCTCACCCATCTCAGTGCAGTTACACGCTAAGATGTCGTCGTTTTCTAATGTCTGCCAAATCTGAGTACCTACCTGGAATTCTACACGCTCAATAATAGAAGCTAGACCAAAGTTATTAAATGTAAAACCATCAGGAATATTTTTAGTTTCACCCGATGCTACAATACCTGTACCCATCTTAGATGTGGTTGGAGGGGCAGTACATTTTACACCTACCTGTAAGTATAGATCACCTAGAGCGTCAATATCGTTATTTACTGTAAAAATCTGGTTACCACCCCAGTTGGTGGTACCGGAGACACCACTTGTTGGAATTTCCATAATAGACGAGCCGTATAGAAGCTGACGAGTGGTATCATTTTTGTTATAGAACAAAGACATTACATCACTGTCATTCGCGGCAATTTTATTTGTAACAGCAAGACCCTGGGTCCCACTTCCATTATACGAAGCATGAGCAGCTACAGCTCCAGACATTTTTATTTAATATACGAATATATTTTTTTTTTAAATTAAATTCGTATATTAAATTTATTATATATTTAACTCTTAAATATGTATTTAATACATAGCGAGTGAAGCAGCACCATCCTTGTAAAGAGCGGTTGTCTCGCCAACGCATGTTACATCAATTACAGCCGCTGGACCGCTAATGGCCTCAGCCGGGATTACGTTACATGGTGTAACCTTAAGTCTAATGTTATCAAAACGATTAAGGGGTACCGACGAACCACCGTAAGCACGCGAAGCTAGGGGGAAGACGTAGGTCTTTACGTCATACGAATCGTAATTCTTTGGGCCAATGGAGAATGTATTATTGTATAGACCTAGGCACGAAGTAGATGGGCTAGTCATCATACCAGCTGGAAGAACACCAGAGAACGAAGACGAGTTTAGTAGAAGTTCTACAGATTCTAAATCAATAGATGTAGTGATAATTAGATGCGAAGCATATAGAGAAAAGTGATCTAAATTGACAGTTGTAGTTCCGTTCTTTAGATCCTGCTGAACGTTCTGAGACATTTTAAGGCGCTTAGGAAGACCCTGGGGCTGAGCCTTCATCTGTTCACGTTCCTCGTTACACATAATCATATGCTGAGCATACAACTTTACATCTAGTTCACTGAATGTTGGAGCAGATGGTACAGCTGGCTTACCACCAGCATTAATAATACCCTGAAGATACGCAAGTCTTTCAGCTACACGAACCTTTTCAGCATCGTTAACTGGATTAGAAGGAAGAGCCTGTGCCTGTGTATTCGCATTCTCGGCGGCGGTCAGCTGAGACTGTGCAAAAGCTAGTAACTCAGGCTGATTACGAAGACCGGCATCAGTTCTAGCCTTCCACTTAGACGACAATTCACTGGCGTGAGCGTAGTATAGCTTAATTTTAACTGTCTGGTGAGGGGCGGCGGCCATTAGGTAACCATCCTCTACCTGATCAGAAAATTTCTGCAACTCAGGACCAAGTGTCTTGGTAAGAATTGGAAGATGAAGATAACAGGTGTAAGTACCACTCTCTTCAATCTTACCAGGTGTATTCTGATCGGCGTAAGATACTGGAATTCCGCCTTCCTTAAGGAAGCCGTTGGCCTGAGCAGCCATTCTTTCGTACTGCCCCTCGCCTAGCTCAGTTTTGCTGATGGCTAGAATGTCTTTATTCTCAAGAGTCTGCCATACCTGAGTTCCTACCTGAAACTCAACTCTGTTAATTAGTTTAGCTAAGAAATAAGGATCTAGGTAACGACCAGTTGATGTATCAACTTTTAGACTTACGGCTACGTACATATCACCTAGACAATCAATGTCGTTATTGACAGTAAAAACCTGGCTACCACCAAACGAGGCTGTACCACCAGTTCCAGACGAAGGAATCTCTATGGTAGACGAACCATATAGAAGCTGACGAGTGGTATCATTTTTGTTCCAAAATACAGACATTACATCACCATCCGTAGGGGTTATTTTATTTGTAACAGCAAGACCCTGGGTCCCACTTCCATTATACGAAGCATGAGCAGCTACAGCTCCAGACATTTTTATTTAATATACGAATATATTTTTTTTTTAAATTAAATTCGTATATTAATTTTATTATATTTAACTCTTAAATATGTATTTAATACATGGCAAGAGAAGCAGCACCATCCTTGTAAAGACCTGTTGTCTCACCTACACATGTTACGTTAATTGTACCCTGTTCGATAGCGTAACCAGATGATGTTACATCTGGGTGAGTAAATGTAAGACTTAGGCGAATATTATCGAAACGATTGAGGGGAACCGACGAGCCACCACCCTGACGAGAGGCTAGAGGGAATACATAGTAACCCATGCTAGAGTCTAACTCCTGCTTATCAATGGAGAAGTCGTTGGCATATAGACCTAGGGATTTATTTGTAATACCCTTTAGTAGTTCACCATCTAGCTGACCAGAATACGAAGAAGAGTTAAGCTTAAGCTCGGCATACTTTAGATTTGGAGCGGTCTTTTGACCCTTATTACCTCTACCTGGGAAAGTAGCGCTAATAATTAGGTGGGAAGCATATAGAGAGAAGTGATCTAGATCAACAATGACTGGCTGGTCGGGGTATATTTTCTGGGGAAACATTGTATTAACATTCTGAGTCATCTTAAGACGCTTGGGAATACCGTTTGGCATATTCTTCATCTGCTCACGCTCTTCATTACACATAATCATATGCTGAGCATACAATTTGGTTGATAGAGTAGCATTAGGTGTCCAATCAACAGCCGCGTTAGATACAAAAGTACCAGTTCCAACGGAAACTCCGTTCTTGTCAAGAACTGTAGCGGTGTACGATGGATACGCTCTAGATTTAACAGTGGTATCCCAAATATCCGAAAAGTTCGCGTAGTGAACCTTAATCTTAACATTCTGATGGGGGGCAGCAGCCATTAGGTAACCATCCTCAGAATTCTGAGTGAAATTCTCTAACTGGGGGCTTAGAGTCTTTGTAAGCATCTTAAGAGGAATGAAAGCCTGGTACTTCTTACCTGGAGACCATTCTGGAACACCAGGAGCCTCACGGGAGCCGTCACCCTTGACAAAACCTGAGGTCTGAAGACCTAGACGTTCGTAAGAACTCTCGCTAATCTCGGTCGCATTAATAGATAGTAGATCATTGTACTCTAATGTCTGCCAGATTTGGGTACCTACCTGGAATTCAACTCTCTTGATAATATTGGCGAGGGGGAACTTACCTCTGGCCTTGAGTGTAGAACCCGCCCATTCCTTAGCAACATAATCAGTTGAGGGGTTTATCGAATGCTCTGGAATCTCCTTGAAAAGAGCCGACCAGTGGGGATTTTGATCAGCCGTGGCAGCGCCACCAATTGAAGCTAACGCTGGAAGATGATTCAAATCTGCGCGAATACCACGGGATGGGGCGAAAAGATTCTGATACCAATTGAAAGACTGTACAGCATCGTCTAGTGTCATGTAAGCACCGCCAGATGGTCTAGCGGCGGCAGCTGGCCAGTTAATACCAAGGGCATTACCTGTACCCCAACCAGCATAGCCGTATACTTTGTAAGACGAGTCATTGTAAAACTTAACCATCTCAGCGAGGTCATCCTTAGTAAAATCTACAATCTGCATTTCACTGTCGATCCACGCCCAGCCATTTGGAGGGGTTGTATTGTATGTAACAGAGGCACCGCCGGCGGTAGTACGAGTTACAGAGTGAGATTCTCCTGGAGAAAGTTTCTTAAAATAACCACCATTGTATTCGCCAGCACCGCCCGCGCCGCCCGCTGTTGTGAGAAGATCAATACCCGCCTTTAGACTACCAACAGTCTGACCGGTTTCACTGATGCGATTACCTAACGAAGCTGGTGTGTTACCACCGATGTGTGTTACAGTACCATTAGCATCTACAGTATATGTGGATATATTAGAAGCAGTGGGAGTTACAGCGTAAGTCTGTCCCTGGGCAATAGCCTCTCTAGCGTGTGGAATTGTATCAGCAGAGGCACCATCGCCTAGTACATAACCCCAACCACCCTTAGTAGCAGCTAAACTACTCTGTACGGCAGTTGGAATGGCTGTGGCTGGCTTATTCATTTCAACTGTAAGAGACATGTACATATCACCTAGACAATCGATATCATTATTAACGGTGAAAATCTGGCTACCACCCCACGATGCGTTCTTACCGGAACCCGAAGTAGGAACTTCTAGTGTGGACGAACCATATAGTAACTGACGGGTTGTATCTGTCTCGTTCCAGAAAACAGATACAACGTCACCAGTGTTGGAGTCACTTATTTTATTTGTAACAGCAAGACCCTGGGTCCCACTTCCATTATACGAAGCATGAGCAGCTACAGCTCCAGACATTTTTATTTAATATACGAATATATTTTTTTTTTAAATTAAATTCGTATATTAATTTTATTCAATAAAAGTATTAATATAATGTTATGGAAGAACCCCCGTCATAATAAAACATACTAGTCTCTCCTCTACATGTAATGTTAATTCTAGAATTTTCAGGAATTGAGATTCCCTCATCTGGTATTCCATTATTGATAGTAAAGAACAACTGTAACAGTATATCATCAAATCTATTGAGAGGTATACTAGATGCACCAAAAGCTCTAGATCCCAAAGGAAATACATAATAAATTTTATCTAACTTTTGTTTATCAAATCCGAATTCATTTGAATATAAACCCAAAGAATTTGATCCCATTATCAAACTGTTAGATTCTACTCTACCAGAATGAGTAGTTCCATTTAAAAATATCTCCGCCGATTTTAAATATGGTATTTTATTTTTATCTGTTATTTCTGGGAAATCTAATGATATTATCAAGTGAGAACTGTATAATGAAAATGTGTCCAATTTAATATCTAAATACATTTCTCTATGAAGTACATCTGGAAATTTATCAAATGTTATATTTTGAGACACTTTAATTCTCTTATTTATTCTTTCAATTTCATGATTGGCTTTTATATTGGCTTTCTCTTCATCTGATATAGCAATGTAATCTCCATACATAGATGCAGACATCTTTATATTGGGTTTCCATAATTCAGGAACATTAGTTATGTATCTTCCTGTTTTATCGGACGAATATAATGTATAAATAGGGGCTTCATATCCTTGATAAGCGTATAGATTAGATGTATCAAATATATCATCAACATTAGAATACTCAACTTTTATTTTTATTCTCTGTCCACTGGATAAGAAATTTAAATAACTTTCTTCGTAGTGGTTAGAATAATTTATCTGTGTCTGTTTTGAATTACCGGATAAAACTGGGATGGGAATAACGGCCTGGTATTTTTTCCCGGGAATCCATTTTAAATCCCCAGTTGTTTCCCTAGTACCATCTGATCTAACAAAACCAGAACATTGTAATTTTAAACTTTTATATGCACTCTCAGACAATTCTGTTGCGTGTATAGCATTAAGATCTTCGTTTTCTAATGTTTGCCAAACCTGCGTACCAATCTGAAATTGAACTCTTTTTATTATCTTTGATAATGGATTATTTACTTTAGTTTTTAGATTAGATTTAGCCCAATGAGGTTTAATATAATCCTCTAATTTAGGAGGATAAACAGCCTGATCAGGAACTGTGTCCCATTGTTTAGTCCAATGTAAAGACCCAGAATAATTGGATTTTACATCCGGTAAATTAACAAAATCTGTTATGTCATGGTTTAATTTTATCTGGGCTTCATTTACTAACTTAAAAACTTCATCATATGTTATTGGTTTTTCACCTGTATTTCTTTTTGGTAAAGAGTAAATTGTTTTATCAGATTTTTTAATTTTATAAATGTATGCCCGTCCCACGTCGTTATAACTTCTTCTTGGAATTGCAGATGTAGTACCTATAGTTGACATATAAGGCGCACCTGATATAACGGTATTACCATCCCCACTGACAGCTATAGACCATCCAAGACCCTCTCCTTTATTACCACTGTAAGGAATTTGTCCAGAATATACTAAATCCCTGTCTATGTGTTCGTAACCTCCATTAACTGAAAAATAATTAGTAATAAAATCTATACCTCCATATTTATGCCAGGGTTGTTCCCATGTTGTTGTTAAATCACCGTCATATCTTACAGAATTATAAAATGCTGTATCATAATTAGAATCCTTGTATGTAACAGATGCATAATTATTACTTATTAGTGTAGCGTTTGCACCATCAGTCAAGGTTGAAAGCTCTGCGTTGTTTTTGTACATTGTTATTATCTCAGCTTGTGTAAGAGGTCCATCCCAAACCCCTGTATTATTTATAAGAGCGTTTAAATATTTTGCATTTCCCACTCGTATAGTAGTAGTATAATTTACTGTATCCACTGTTACTCCTGTTGTATATTCTACACCCCCGGAGTGTGTACCACCTAATGTAGTAGATAATCTAAAAGGATGAGTAGGACTTGAAGACCAATCAAATACATATGTATTACCTTCTAATAATTCAAGATTTGGTTGTTGTTGACCATCTATAAAATATTTATTACCTCCTACATTTTGATGAGTAACTGTTAAATTGGTTGTTGTTCTGGGGTGTATATATTCAGGAATTACAATATTTGCTTCTCCTATATAAAAATAATTATTATAATATTGATTATTTGAAGGATAGTAATATAACTTAGAATGTTGAATAGTTTTAGGAACTACAAAGGTTGTTATATTATTAACTGTATCTACAGTCACTCCTGTTGTATATTCTACACCACCCCCATGCGTACCACCCTGTGTTGTTGAGAATCTAATATCAGGTGGTGGTGTTTGGCCTGAATTATTGGTCACCGTGAATATGTATGTTTTACCCGCGATAAGTTCTATTGTTGGATTAGCATCATTGTTGTACACAGGGGCTCCATTCATATGAAAATAATAAGTTACACCGTAATCTTGTGATCCATTATTATGAAAATCTGCTATAACATTATAATTAACTGTACCGTATGTGTTTTGTACTGGCGTATATGCTACACCCCCCATACCAGAATGATTTCCACAGTAATAATATAAATCTGGGGCGCTGCCACCATCCCAACCAATATAAGAATCTTCCCCATATGTTTCCTGTCCATGAGCTATTTCTTCGGTAGTGTAATCGTGAAATCCTATAAGATTTCCATTTACATAAAAACTAATAACACTCCCGGATTTAGAAACTACATAAAAATTAGTATCTCCCTTATATGCTAAAAAGGTTCCTAATTCAGTCGCTAATCTTGTATTAGATGAATAAAACTTTTCATTCATACCCGCAACGGGGGGATATATGTATCCACCGTTTGCTGCGTGAAATGTTACACCTATAAGATCCCAGTCTCCATTTGTATATGTATTATCAAAATTTAAAGGTTTTATTGAAAATTTTCCATATACCCCAGAAGAACCTAGGGTGATAATAGGTGCCTGTTCTGAATCATCTGTACTAAAACCTAAAAACTTACAAGATGCTGCCATGGTCATACTTTGACCAACTGGTATGTTACCATTTAAAGGACTTGGTACATTAAAAACCCCCAATCCTTTATCGGTTAATAGAGGATTTACTGTTGAACCCTGATTTATACCCCCAGTTGCTAAAAACATATTATGAAAATTTTGAGAAGATGTATGGGAGTGTGAATCACCTTTATTTATTTCACCGCTTTCACCGTTTATTTCACCCATTGATTCTACCCAAATATTGGTAGGCATGTAATCATAAACCTTTATTTTTCCCGCTTCTAATTTAGGTTTCTTTTGCTCCGATATATTTGCCGAACTGGTCCATGGGTACTCTTTTGATATATATGTTTGATCTACTCCTAATAACATCGCCTGTGTTGGGAATAAAGGAAGATGAGAAGTTAAATATGTATTTGATATTGGAGACCCAACTATTAATCTATTTCCGTTATCCGATATTGAAAATTCTCCAGGTTCCATATTTATTTGCTGAGGGTTTCCATTAGAATCTTGAACCTGTACCCAATTAGGATGTCCTGCATCAGGAGGTGTATAAGGTAAGTTACCTATTAAAGACAACTTTGAATATATTTTCAATAATCCGGGCTCAAGATTTGAATGTTCTCCAAGGGCACGTGGTGCTCCTATTACAATTCTTGAACCATCCCCTGATATACGAACAGGTGAACTACATATTGTATTACCTCCAGTACCAGGACCTTGAGATACAATCGAAACAACAGTGGAAGCCCCTGTCCACGAACCCGAAAGAGCATTATTTGCACCAGCTGTACCTCTAGGATTATTACTTTCGGTATTAGGTACGTAATTCCTTAAATTTAAAATGTCTGAATTATTCCACGTATTATTATTGATATCATATTCCCATACATAAACAGAATTATTGGTAAAATTAGCAGTTACTAAGACTGTTCCATTATTTGTCATGGATATAGAATCCGCTACACCAGTTATTCCAGTTCCCATTTGAACCCAGGAAGAATTTTCCCATTTAAATACTTGCGCAGGAGACATATAAGATGTTACTGCTAGTTTATTACCATCTTCTGACAACTGAACATTATTTCCAAAACCACTTCCCCATACACTTTCTGGTAGTGGATAGATGCCGTAATTATTATTAAACGTATAGTCATTGTTACCGGTATAAACACCCTGGTTATAATACTGTTCTATGTTATTATTAACATCTGCAACACCACCCATAGCAGCATTTCCATCTGTTTTATAATCAACAAGAGTCCAAATACCAGATTTGTAATCATATGTACTTACAGCGTTATTAGGACCTCCAGCTTCTCCTATAACTAATCTTGTTCCATCTCCATTTAGAGATACATGGTGTTTACACCCTGGAGCCCATGGGGTTTTTTGTTTTAATATTGGATAAGGATCACCTGGTGAGATGTATTTAGGATTTATTGGGTCAATGTATATATATTCTTGTGTTCCAGGTCTTTTTATACTTTTTGCTCCATATGGGTAAGAAGCTAAATTACTGTCAGATGCACTGAAAACTTTATTTAATACCCATTTGTCTCCATCTTTTTTATATAATCTAACTTTACCAGCTCTTTTAGGATTTGAAGGAAATAATATAGCCCCCGAATTCAAAGCGGAGCTCCACGATGATGTATGAGATGAATCTTCTTGACCATAAGGCCAGTACTGATCCCGGGGGTTAGATTGAGGATTTATATTAGCACTTTGTTGATGAAGATTATCTGTTAATGTCTGATTATTGGAACTTTGTTCACATCCATACATCCTACCCTGACTAACAACCAATGTACTCCCATCTCTGCTGATAGTAGTTGCATAACCATAATGATCAAAGTTTTGATGAGAAGGTAAAACATCAGGGGCATCTTCTATTGGATCTATCCTTTCTAAGGAAAATGAATAACTTCCATCAGGTGGGTTATCAGTATTATTAGAAATGAATTCACCTGTTTTTGAAAATAAATATTCTCCCTTATCGAAGGTATGATTAGAAGGCTTGTTGGGCCATCCAGATGGAGATTTCCCATCCTGAGAACCAAAAAGACTTGTTGTTTCCATTCCTGGAAGACCTAAAAATTCATTTGATGTATGAGATCTATTATCAGGTGGTGTTATAAGTTTGTTTATAGGTCTTATGTCTGAATAATTATAATAGTCTACCAAATTTTTAACATCTTCACATGACAAATAAGATATGAAAAAATCATCTGCTAATATCCCCGGAGAAGAATATATAGCCAATTTACCATCTCTATCTAAACCAATATGTTCGTTACCTGTTCTTAATAATCTTTTAGAATCATTGAATGATAAGTATTTGGGTATATAACTAAGATCATGGGGTCTATAAGTAGTTTGATATATTGAAGGAACCAATGAATCGCTTATTAAATTATCGTGACCTATATAATTTGGGCTTTCTTTTAATGTTTTAGAATAATATCCATTCATGAGAATACTCATTGGACGAGGGTCTCCTAGAGAGTATTCCTCTCTATCTGAAAACAATTCAAGTCTTGCATGTTTACTAACTCTCATATCAGGATTAAAAAGGTATTCTTTTGTATTACCTCCTAAATAAGTAGTCCCATCTAAAAATTCAACAAGTGTAGGTCGTGCTATTCCATATAGAGGTAAATTTTCAAGTTGTAAAAAATCTCTTGGTTTCCAGTCCCATTCTGGATAACTAGGAATATCATCTGCTTGCATGAATGGATGAAGGTTATTTAAAGGACTTGGGTAATTAGGTGCATACGTATCTTCTCTCCAACCATTAGGATATCCAATTTGAATACCCTGTGGTTTATTAGAGTCTTTAGAAGTTCCTCTAATTCTATACATAATGGGTTCTGTTAAATCCCATAAGGTTATAGATTCTTTACTAGAAGGTCTTCTCATTAAAGTTGTTAATGTTTGAGGAGGTCCATCATTAAGAGGAGTTTCTGGTATATCTAAATCAACGACTATAGATAAATATATATTACCTAATGCATCTACATCTTTAGATACTTCAAAAACTTGAGTTCCTCCCCAAGATACTTCTTTTGTAGAAATGGAACTAGGTATTTCTTTGATACTACTTCCGTATATAATTTGTTTAGTAGTATCATTTTTATTCCAAAATACAGACATTAAATCTCCTGTGTCATTTATCTTATCAGTAACTGCTAAAGCTTGTGTACCAGATTTATCATATGAAGATATTGCTGCATATGGTCCGGTTGCCATATAGTATATTATTAATATAATATAATATATTACAACTTAAATCGTAAATAAATTAGTATTCCATTTTGGCAGTTCCATCTTTATATAATAAACCAGCTTTTCCTCTAGCGAGTACATTGATATTGACACTTGATAGTATTTCTCCACTGTCTTCGTATAAAGGTGTGTCAAAAATAAATTCCATACTTATACTATCGAACTTACTAAATGGTATAGAAGAACCTCCAAAAGCTTTACTGGCTAGAGGGTATACATAATTATTAACCGTTGAATTTAAATTATCTTTATCATTGTTGTATTCGTTATTATATAAACCTAGTGTTTTAGATGAAAATGTTTTCATAAAAGAAGCTTCAAGAATAGAATGTGGTTTAGAATTTAAAAATAGCTGTGCGGTTTTTAAATATGGCATTTTTAAAACATCGAAATATTCTAAATTTATTATTATATGGGATGCATATAAAGACAATGAATCTAAATTAACACTCATAGGTTTTAAACCTGTTATATTTAATAAGTTTGTATTTATACTTTGAGATGTATTAATTACCTTGTTTATACCTCCTGGTGTATTTTTTAAATTATCCAATTCTTCTCTATTCATTACTATTTTTTGACCATACATTTTAGAGTTAAAAGAAATCTTAGGATTCCAAGGTTCTGGGACATTTGTTACATATAATCCTGTTCCAGAAGATTTTCCTGTTGTTTCATATCTAGCTCCATCTTTTACTAAAGAACTTGGATTACCGTTAGAATCTTGTCCGTCTTCTATTTTATTAGTTACATGGGGAACTCTATATATAGGAGCCGTGTAACCTTGCATAGCAGATACATTATTTGTATCCCATATTTTCTCTAATTCGTTGTAATAAACCTTTACCGTAAATTTAGAATCAGGTGCTATACCTGCTAAAAACCCGTTTTCGGAGATATTTGTAAAATTATTAAATCTTGGATCTACTGAACTTGTAAATCCGGGTATAGGAATAGTTAAATCATAACTCTTACCAGGAATCCATTTTTCGTTAGAGTTTTCTTTTCGTGTACCATCGCTTAATGTTCTGCCTCTAGAATTAGAACCAAATACATTATATAAACTTTCTGTCATTTCTGTTGAATATATAGATAAAAGATCCTTATTTTCTATAGTTTGCCATACTTTGTCATTTACTATTATTTCTATTTTTTTAAGTATATTAAATATAGGAAAATCAACTTTAGATTTCAAGTCTGAATCCGCCCATTGAGGATTTTGATAATCTCCTTTTAACGGTGGATAATAAGCTCCGTCTGGTACAGAATTAAATTGTTTATCCCATCTTATGGGTTCTCCGATGTCAGGTAAATTAATAAAATCTGTTATGTCATGATTTAATCTAATCTGTGCATCATTTACAATATTGTAACCATCTGTATATTTCATTTTCTTATTAGATTTATTTTCAATATGAGGTAAAGGTGGATTATGTGTATATTTTCCTATTTCAAATAAATAAGATCTACCCACTTCCTCATCGGTCTCGCGAATGTGTGAACGAAGAGATGTATCAGCTAATAATACCGATGACACAGGATCACCATCTTCAATTAGAGAACTTTGACCAACTTCATGTATAGAATATGCCGCACTCATACCTCCTCCGGGATACCAATCAAGTTTTTCTTGAATTTTACCGATGGTAGAAGTAAATGGAGCTCCAGCTAATATAGTATTTCCATCCCCACTCATTGATACAGAAATTCCTAATCCATCTGCATTCCCTTCATAAACGCCATATCTTCCAAAGGTTCCTGGCCAGGACTTTTGTTTAGAATTGGATCTTTCACCACTGCTAGCATCCATATCTAAAGTGTGCACCCAAGAACCTGAAATGTATTCATATAATTGTATTTCTCCGTTAGAAAACCTAGGTCTATTTGAACGCATACCCAGTGACGCTTCACTTCCATACTCACCCCACCCATCTATAGCTCCTAAGAATGTATCAAAAAAAGGTCCTCCTCTTTTGTTAATGTATCTAGAATTTATATCTTCTCCAAAAGGTAAATCGAATTTGATATCAGGTTGCCCAAAAAGCCCTTCTAGTCCTCTCATGTATTCTATACGACCATTCTCATTAAAAAGGCGTCTAGGATACCGGGATCCATTAGGTAGGGTAATCATTTCTTCTTCGTATTTTTCATAATCAAAATCTTTAGTTCTAGATTTAAAAAATGCATGTTTTTCATATATGTGAGGAGAACCTAATATTAATTTAGTACCATCTCTATTAAAAGCTAAAGAAGTGCCTAAGTAAGAATTTATTTTCCCGTAAATTTTTTTAACAACCGGTTGAGACGTTGGTCCTAGATTTGTATCTTTATTATAAATAGTAATAACAGACATGCCATTTGTTTGTATATTAGATACAGCCCAACATGTGCCATTGTAGTTAATAGCTACTGCATGACCTAATCCTGGAACATCTAAAATTTCTGTAGAAATTAATGTCCAAATTCCATTAATTAAATTATAAACATTAAATCCAGACCCCGACGGGGTGTCGGGGGAAGTTCCTCCTGTCCCCGATGCTCGAATCCCTGTTACTATAGAATAATCTCCTATTATATACGTATTTCCATCGCCACTAAAAGCAAGACTTCCCCCGCGTGAAAAACGATATTTACTCTGCAGCCATTCCTTGTGTAAAGGATGCATGCTAGAAGCCATATACATTTCATATGTCTGCCCAAAGTAAAGACCTTCGTTATAATATCTGTTATAATAATGACTTTCTAATAATGCTGATACAAACGTAGGATGATTAATAGGAAATATAGACGTTGGAGTGCTGTTATCTTCTTGCCAATTTGTACCATCCCAGTTGTATATTTTCACAGAGTGTTCAGTTGTGTATGTATTATTTGGCGAATTATGTTCTGGGCCTGCATATCTTAAAGCTATTCTATTTCCATCTTCAGATAAAGATAAACAAGATCCAAATTCTGAACCAATTGTGTAATATTCAGGTAAATCACCATCTTCTACAAATTGACGAATCCCCGTATGTTGAGGAATAATAGTTTGGGAATGCCCATATTGTACTTCAGATACTTTAGTCCATTTTTTAGTGACATTATTATAATCATAAGTTGTAAAAGAATTATTATCTCCTCCAGCATCTCCTATAACAATACGATTTCCGTCTCCACTTAAATCAACGTGTTGATTATATCCATTGGATACATACCATACGTGTCCTTTAGGTCTATTAGTTAATTTAGAATTAGGGGTTCTAAAGATTTTATTTAATGTCCATGTTCCATTTTCTTTCTTAAAAACCCTAACAAGACCTAGTCTTCTTACTCTATATCTATCTACACCGTTTACATTTGCATAAGCTTCTGATTCATCACCGTACATTCTTCCCTGAGATACAGCATATGTATTTCCATCAGAACTCATAGCCGTACAATAACCATTAAAATCTGATTGATAATAAATTAGATTATCAGGTCTTCTAGGAGGGTCTTCAACGGCTTCTATTTTTTGTAAATAAGAAATTATGTCTCCATCTTGTGGAGTAAATGTTTCGGGGAGATCTCTACTACTCTGAAATAAAGGTCTGTGAGAGATATTATGATTATAATAATCAACTAAGTTATTAATGTCTTGTTTATTTAAATAAGAAATAAATAAATCACTCGCTAAAACTCCTTGAGATCTGTAAACTCTAAATACACCATTTTCATCTACATCTATGTATTCTGTTCCTAGTTTTTTTATCTCCTCCGAGTCGTTATAAGATAAATACTTTGGTAAGTAAGAATAAGTATAAGGATTTAGCGTAGGATGTTCTACATAAGGAATTAAACTTGGTGATATAATATTATCATGACCTTTTCTATTCTTTATAGTATTCAAAGCAGGGGGTTTTTCATCAAGTTCATATACAATACGTAAAATAGTTTTAAAAGTTGCATCAGCTGTGTCCAGGTCCCCCCCTGTAAAATCCAATTCTAAATCAAAACCTGCTATAATTTTTGCATTAGGTGTATCATCAGTTTGACCACCGATATAACTTGCACCCGCAAAAGAAACCCCTCCTAACTGCCCATCAGGCGAAATTCCTATATAAATAGAATATAAAGATAAAAATTTTGAAAACATTTCTGCATAGAAGGGTCCTTTATTTGTAACTTCATTTAAATTATATATACTATTAGGTATTTCTAGTCTAACCCTTGCTGCAGTAGGTTTAAGAAAATTATTAGGATCTTGAATAGGTACAGGAGGAATCTCCGTTTGTGGATATTCAACAACCGCAGGTGATGGGGAGTGGGGTGAGCGGTTAAAACCTACGCCAAAATGCATCGGATTCGTTGATATATTAAAAAAGGATTGATTTTCACTAGCCGAATAATCGTTATTCACACCACCTCCTATAAAATCTCCAACAGGTCTATTGGTTAATAAATTCGGGAAAGAACGTTCAAATAAACCTCTCATTACTATTTCACCATTTCCTGTATGTGTATCTACATTCCAATAAATTGCATGTTTCTGAGGTCCTCCGTTTATAGTATTTGTAACATCGTTTTGTATCTCTGTAAGTATAGAACGAGTTGATGTTATATATAATTCCATCTCTTCGGGGGTTATGTCCCTGTCATTTATTTTATAAGGTTTCCAAAACTCCAATCTTATATACCTCACACCATCTATAGTTTCAAATTCAGCAGTTACATATTTTTCTCCTGGTTTAGTTTGAAACCTTCTTTCATTTGCTCCTTCGTGATTTTCCATTCTTGCATTAAAATTATTTTCCATCCCAATAGTATTAAAACTAGTTTTGTAATCTATTATTTTATACTCTTTTACATGCGCTCTCCCCCCAATAAGCCCATCCCACCCCGTAGGCTGCCCCTGATAATAAGTTATATCACCAGGCCAATTTTTAAATGGATCTGGCATTTTATAATTTGTCATTAAAAACTCCATACGTATTGCATAATCCTCTGGGTAACTATAATGGTCGGACATGTGTTGATTTTGTTCTAGCCATTGATCTGCTGTTATAAGTATATGAGCTATGCTTCCATTTTGTCTAGGATCATCAAAACTTAGAGTAGCCTGAGGATTCCATATATTAGCAGGGTCCTGCGGCCTCCCATCTCCATACGGTTCGGGTGTATTTGTATATGATATACCTGAACTACTATAGACTTGTGTATATTTGCAGAAATAAATATGACTATCCCAATTTCTATTTGGAATAGGCACTACAGTTGATGTAATATTTCCAGACCACGGTAAAACATTGAGTTCAGATGCTATGGTACTAAGTGAATTATATAATTCTGTGTTGTAAGAGTTCAAATTAGCTTGAAGCTGATTATAAGTTACTGTATTTGGAAAATATGCAGAAAACTGTATTACTCTACTTGACGTTCCATCATATGATATAATTCCCGATATATCAGCGTTTATAGGTACTAATTTTTCGTCATTAAATAATGTAGCTGGCGTAAAACTATTCTGATCTGAAACATTGGGATGAGTAAATTCATCATTGAATTTATTTCTTAGTCCATTATGATAATAAGATTGCATTATATTAGAAGATCTAAATCTTTCAGTTGATGTAATAAATTTAGAAACCGTGGAATAACAATTAGATGCTGTTCTACCCTGATCTTGTATAATAAATTCTCCAATTCCAATGTCTTTATCCCTTTGATAAATCAACTCTTCATTATTATTTGGATCTAAATAGGTGTCTTTACAATCAAACTCTTGCACTGTAAATAAGTCTTTATCTTTAACAAGAACATCCTGAATGTCTTCCCAAGCCTGTGCTCTAGGTGCGGAATCTTGATGTACTCCCCATACACCGGGTAAATCTATAGCATCAGCCGGAAGACCATAACTATCAGCAGCATCTAATCCTCCATCCCCACTTCGAAATCCAGAACCTAAATCATTCGCGTCTGTTTTTAAATGTAACCATCCATTTGGAAATCCAATAGGTGTAGGCTTTGGGTGAGTATCTCCTTTTGCTATACCTCTTTTATACCACCCCTTCTTTTCAAGTTTTGAAGGGTCTTTTAGTGCATCTCTAGACGACGGTTTTTGCAGTAAAGTCGTAATAGTCTTAGGACTTAAATCTGCATCAAGTGGAGTATCTGGAGTGTCAAAATCTAATTTAATAGATAAATATAAATCTCCTATACAATCCGTTTCATTGTCTATAGTAAAAGTTTGAACTCCTCCCCATGAAGCTGATTTAGAAGTACCTGATATAGTTAATTCAGATAAACTATGACCATGAACTATTTGCTTATCTTTGTCATTTTTATCCCAAAATAGAGACATTTTTTTATCTTCTCCTGAATATGTATCAGTAGAAGCTAAAGATTGCGTACCAGTATCATTATATACACTTATAGACGCTTCTGCTCCTATAGCATCAGTCATTTATATAATATAAAGATTATATTTAAATAAATGTTAAGCTTTATATTATTTGATAAATTACATTTAAATTTAGGCTGCAAATGATATAGAACCACCTACAGTAGTCTGTACAGTAGTACCTACAGCTGTGGCAACAAGTTTGGGAGAACCTAAACTTGTCCATGCTGATGTAGAATTAAACCCAGTCTTGACTGGTCTTCGAGTGTTTCCACTGATAGTTGAAGCAGCATCAACATTGCTCGCAAAAAGACTTGTTTTTATTCTGATGTTTAGTTTGGCGTTGTTGCATTTAGCCAATGGAATACCCGATGTACTGAACGCCTCATCGGCTAATTTTATTACATATATTCCAGAATCTTTTATGTCTTTTAATCCGAACTCTTCTAAATTAGCTGTTTTTATAGCTGTAGACGGTATGAAACCGGTTCTTTCTCCACCAATTACTAATTCTACCGAATGTAGCCAATCTTTAGTATAACCAACTAAAGGAATATCTGGTAAAAATTCTTTTGTTGTTGAACCTGCACTAGGTAGTTCAAGAACACCGTTATTTTCAATTCCAGTTTTGATATTAGAATTACTTAATCCAGAACCAATTTGATATGTAGATAGAGTTGGTTCGGTTTCGTAATTAGTATGTTTCAATAGTCCTAAACTATTAGTCATAAAATCTCCGTCATTGTTTTCGGGTACAAGGGGGCCGGCTGTCTCTACACCATCTTTACCACTGTACCATCCATCGAATAATGGTTTTTTAGTTAGATCTGACTTCCATGGACCATGTCCAGAGGTACCAGCAGAAGCACTTGTTGCATTGGCTATAGTCTTAGATGCATCATACTTGTTACCCTTTGTAAACGGCCAAGGCTTTGTTAAATCTCCAACAGCAAAGCTGTATGTATTATTATCAACAGCTGGTACTCTTAGAGATAGTAAAAGATGGCTGCAATTGCATTCAAACTTACTGATATCAAAAGATATCTCTTTATACTCCCCTTCTGGCTTAGCAAGAGTAGAATAATTATCACCCGATGCATTTGGAGCGGTTGTAACAGCATTTATAAGTTTTTCAGGATTTTCATACTCGAGTGTCTCTGATGTTTTCAATACCCTATTAACAACATTATTTCTTATAAAATTCTTCTCAGTTTCTGTAATCATATGAGTTGTAACTGTTGCACTGGTTTCAAATTTCCAATTAGTTGGAATCATACTGGCGTTCGATGTTAATTTTTGAATACCAAACACTGGCCATATACCTCCAGCACCATGGAGACCCTCATGTTCATGTCCGGTATTAGCAACGTTTAATGCATCTGTAAACATAACGGGGTCAAATTTATTATAATAAACTTTCATGGATAATGTGTTGGTTGTAGAACCAGCCTGTAAGAAGGCAGAATTCATTCTAGACGATCTTCCGGTGAATGGTATGGAAATAGACCATTCTATAACATTATCCTTAATAGCAGCCGTGCCTACATTTCCTGTATTAGGATTATTAACATTTGTGAAAATATTAGGGTATTCTCCACTGTTATCAGTGCTTCCAGACATTACACATGGATTATTGGTTTCAGTTACATTTCTTGCAAATATAGCGTCAGAAGTAAGAGTATCTACAATCAAACCACCCAATTTTATCTCTAGTTTATGTATAAGAGTTAATAAAAATGTATTTGAAAAGTAAATGGCTGTGCTATTTGCAAAGGATGGGGGGTTATTTCCAGCATCGGAACCCGCGGGTATATCAAATGTCATTCTACCCGTTAGTATAATGTTACTGATAGCATCTATATCATCAGGTAAATCAAATGTATCTTGATTTGTAGCCTGAGATGGAGTTCCGGTTGGGAAACCCTTCATACTACCAACAACGACAGTTTGTCCAGTTCCGTTTATATACTTTGTATTACATTTTGTTAAAAAATCAGATTCTATTAAAGTGTCTTCTTTATATTTATTGGCTCTACATACAGATTGAGAACCAGTTGAATTAAACGTCTTTATGGCTACATTACTAATACCCATGTCTTTTATATAAAGGTATATATTTTTTTTTAAATAAAAACGTTTAAAATGTAATTTTTAAATAATAATGTATAATAATACCTAATGTCTCAATTTGAATGTAATGTCAAAGATTTAATAGATTCCAATACAAACAGAGAGAATAATGAAATTAATGTAGAACCTATAGAAGAGGAAATTGAAAATCAGGTCACAATAGATCAGCAAATTCCCAAACCACAAAATAAAACAAATATTCCTAAGAAGAAGATAACAAATAATCTAAAAACGCCTCAAAGAGAAACTGTAAAGACTACATTTTGGGAGGTGATTTTAAATGATGTGAAAGATAAGAAAAATCATAAGATATTTATGGTAATTATTGGTATGTATCTCTTATTAAATTCTCAGCCAATTTATAAATTAATTTATGATATGTTTCCTTATTTAATGGAATCTGCTACAAAAGTTAACATAAAAGGACAAATTGCAATAGCTATTGCAATTTCTATTGCAGTTATAATTTCAAAGTCTAGTTTATTCATGTAATGTGATTATTTCTTTTTAGACTTAGGCGGACCTATTGATTGAGTTTTATTAGTAATTCTATTTTCCATATTAAATAATATATTTTCAAGTGTGAATTTTTCAAAAACAGGTACTTCTTCCGATTTTGTTTTTGGTTTTTTCCAACCTAATGCACTCTCAAGACCTGGTGTAATAGGTATAGGAGCACTTTGATAATCTCTACAACAACCAAACTCTCCCTCGCTCTCAGATAGACACTTTTGACAAAATCCTGATGGAGTCAACTTGAAGTAAATGTTATTATGAGAATGAAAATCTCCTTTATTTTGACAATACTTAGATTTTGTTGCTATGATATAAACAGGGTTTTCTTTAGATTTTTGTATGATACGAATATCCTCAGATCTATACAAAGGCATAAAATTCTTAAAAAACTTAATAATAGCCTGATATTCATATGAATCTTTATCAAGTCTTACGAATCCTTTTTTTGTAGAAGTATCACCAGTGTCTTCTGTTTCTTCATAAATCTGCATATTAATAGTTTTTGTAATTTCATTAATATCAGTTCTTACACTCGTCTGTTTAATAGCCAATAAATTATTATTATTGTATTCATTTGTTAGTTCAGAATCTACAATTTTACCGTTGTATACTGATTTAATAATGTATACTCTATTTTCATAATGTTTAACACCATCTGATATAGAGCATTTGTCCGACCCAATTAATCTAAGTCCATTAGCATCATAAACACATTTATCTATAATTTTATCCCAATTGTCATAACAGCTTTCAATTTTACCGAATTCTGTAGTAAGACGAACTATGATGTTTTTACGAATAGACTTAGCAATATCTTTATTAACAAAGATGTCTGGCCAATGTAGATGATATCCCTGTTTGATGTATTTTACACCTGATTTAATATTTTCTTTAAATTTATCAGCAGTGGTAATTATACATATGTAAGTCTTTTGATAAATATGTTGAATAACATCTTGTATGACCTTGATGTAATTGGATATATCTATGACCTCAGTTGAATTAAAGTCAAAATCAATAAAAAATTTAAATACATCTGTTTTCCTTTCTACTATACAATTTTTACAATTAATGTACTTTGAATACATTTCTTGAAACAATTCATAATCCTTAGATATATCTAATTTACCTCCATCAAGTAAAAAATGTGTTACATTTTGTTTATTAGAATCTGTTACAATTTTACCAGTAGAATAAAACCACGTTGTTAGTGGATTATCCATTAAGATATACATAATTATATTATAAAACTTTAAATGAATTTCTATCCTTTAAATTTAATTGTTACATTTAAATTATTCGTATATATACCTTTTACAGCACTTGGGGATAAAACTGTACGCTTGTCTTTTCTTTTATTTAGAAGAGTTGTATTCATATCAGAATCTATTAGTGAAATATTACTTATAGCATAATCATAAATTTTATTCTCTAAAACCCACCTAAAAAAATTTAATTGACCAACTGTTGTTATTATTTCTTTATCCAATGTTTCATACCCGGATGTATATTCTTTCCATTTTAATGTATTCATATCTATAATTATTCTTCTTTGTCTACAAAACGGGTCAAAGTATTTTTTAGAATAAGCCTTTAGTTGGTTTTTGTAGTCTAGATATATATTAAAATAAACAGTATCACCGTTTGATTTATATAAAGGATATATAATATTGTATTTCTTTGAATAATTTGTTACCAACCAGTCCAATAATCTTAGACTTAATGGGGTATTTTGATAGACTATATCACGAAGACGAGGCATTTTATTTTTATAGAAAGATAACAGAAAGTTTATAAGTGTTTCTTCTCTAGTAGAAAAAGTCATTTAGATGTAATCTAATTTACCTTTAAATAAATTTAAAGACAGTATGTTATTATACAATATGTAATTAATATAGATGTTATTTGAAATTATAGATGAAGATTATAAAAAACAGATTATATTTTTACTTAATAATAACTGGACCGGAAGAACCGATTATTATTTCCCAGCTCAAACCTCTGTAAATTTGGAAAAGATTCATTTTACAAAACTCAGAGACTATAATTACATATATGCAAAGAAAAATACTACCGACACTAGAAGAGGAATACTATTTACATTTATAAATTCTAATGCAGAAAATGTATCTATCGTGATCCTCAAAGACTTTACTATGTATAATGTGCACATAAACTGCTACCATGAATATTTTTATGGTAGTATATTTGATATTTCATTTACCGAAGAAAAAATTATAATCTGTGATGTATTTATGACAGGGGGTAATAAAGTAAATACCTATTCTTATATGGATAGAATGTCTGAAGCTGAGTATTTTGTAAATAATACAATAGAATCAGAACCTGAATTAAATACGTTAAAATATTTCGATTCTATTTCAGACATTTTAAATGACAAGTTTGAAAATGAAGAACTTTTTATGATACCAAATAATCTACCTATTACAACAGGTATAAATTACTCATGTTTTAAATGGAAACCTACAAATAAAATCACATTTAATTTGTTATTTGAAGATGACAATGAAGATGTAAATGTATACACAACCAACTTTAAAAAATTGAAGCAATTTGCTAAAATTAGAAATAATACGCCGGAGGGTATGGAATACATTAAATTAATCAGAAGCCTTGAAAATTACAAAAGTGGGTGTATAATTGAGGTTAATGTAGACAATGATAAAATGAACATAGTAAAGGTAGACAATGATAAAACAATACCAACAACAATAAGGACAATAGAAAAAATACTTCATATTAAAAAAGAAAATATAACACTTGAAGACATCATTAATCTAAAAAACTGAAACATTTCAATTTTAACTAAATCATTTAAATTCACAAATAAGAATTAATATGATTTAATTACATTACACTAAATACTACACTACATACTACAAGCTAAATTACACATTTACCAGAGACCGAAACGCGAGCGCATGCGGCGACGGTAGGCCGCACGAGCCTTGATGGCAGCCTTGGTCATCTTTAGCTTCTTCTTGCGACCACGGCGGGCGGACTTGCGATTGCGGCGGCGGTAGGCACGGCGCGCGGCGATGGCAGCCTTGGTCATCTTTAGACGTCTCTTGGTGCGTCTGCGGCGGAGAGTCTTTCTGCTTCTGCGGGTACGGCGCTTCTTAATGTAGACCTTGCGGCCCTTGGAGCGGTAGTAGAGAGCACCGGTCTTACCCTTGTAAAGCTTACGCTTGCGACCGGCAACTACAATGGAAGTCTTACCCTTGGAAATCTTGCGGGTACGACGACGGCGGAGGGGCGAGCGCGAACGCTTGCGCTTAGGCGAGCGACGCGAGCGGCGGCGGCGCTTGGCGCCAAAATATAGATCGAGGAGATCGTCAGACATATTTATTTTAATATATACAAAAGAAATTAAATTAAAATTAATTCAAAAATAAAATAAATTAAATTAAAATTTTTATAAATTTGGAAATTACATTATCTCTGAAATTATGTGTATTCATAAATTGCATTAGAATGTCTTTATCTGTTTTTTTCATAGAGAATGGTTCTGGTAATTCATAATCGAATGTAGTGAATATATCTCTACAAATTATGTAATTAAAATTTTCAGTTAATTTTATACCACTTGATACGATATTTTCTATACATTTATGTTTCTTTATTAAATTGTATGCAGTTACTGGTCCTATAAGTGGAATAGACTCCGTATAATCACAACCAGATAGAATGCAGTAATCCACAAAATTATCTATAGACATGTCAATGTCTGTTAGTAGTTTTTCTAAATTTATTTCGGTTATTTGCTTACTGATACTTGTTTTTAGAACATTAGAACAACCAAATGTAAGAGCGTCAGAATCGTCGGTAACAGTATAATCTACTAGTTTGTTTTTTTGAAGAAAAGCACAATATTTTTCAGCATCATTTGGTGCTGTACAATAAGGAATACCAGATTTTTCTAGAAATTCTTTACATTGGTCAATGTGATACTTTTTTACAATTATAATCTGTGATTGTAATTTTTCAATTTCGTTGTTTATTTCAATTTCTTCTTCCTCACTCTGTGGGACTTTTTCCTTGAGTTCGTCTAAACGAATATATATTTTATGTTTAGCAGCCTGTCTCTTTTCTAGTGTAATGTTTTTGGCCTCAGGAGGAACTCCATCAAATATAAAAACAGGTAGAATTCCATTCATTACATAAAATTTTGCCCTATTTGCTATACCAACTAAATGTGAATTCTCGATATTTGATGCATATTTAAATTTGTAGAGTAGTATACTACAATCTATGGCTACAATTTTACCATAGTATTTTCTAATGTCATTTTGTGTTATACTATCGGGAGAATGCTTTTTTATAAGGGCATTTAATCCTCTAATTCCCATTTACATTTTGTATATTTTATTCTTTTAAACTATTAAACGAAATTAAATTAAATAAAATGAATGAATTTAATCAACTATTAGGCATTCAGTAAGAACAACAGGTGAAACGTCTGAATTGTCTTCGGTTGTAATATCTAGAACTCTCTTAGGGTGTTTAAATTCAGGATGAGTCTCAATTCCCGCTTCGCGGTAATGAACTACATCCTTCCAAAACCTGTCTAGAATAGGCAAATTCTTCTTAAGCCACTTATGATTAATGTAAGTTCTTACAATACTCATAGTTTTCGGAGGAAGATATTCAATAAAATCAGAAACTTCAAGTCCGCAAATGAACATATTCAACTGAACTTGAGGATAATAATACTCCGGAATCTTTCCCGGAACAATCTTTCTCTTATAAGGACACTTAACTTCCAATAGAATGGGCTTTGCATTAGGATCTGTTAGACTAATAGAAATACCGTCTGGCGAACCAGCAAGCCAAGGATATTCATCACATCCGTGGACATCTTCATGCGCAATAAGACCAAATTCGTAACTCTTTTGACCAGTTAGTTTACAATACTTCTCAATAGCTTCGTCTTCATACTTTTGACCGTGACGAGTAGCAATATTACCAACAAATGGCTTTGGATCATGACCACATTTCTTAAAAAGTACTTCTTTTGGTTTTTGATAAGGATTCAAGCCTAGAACTGTTCCTGCGTCACTTGATGTCAATTTGTTTTCTCTTTGTTTAAACCACGCATCAGAACGCTGTTCATGCATAGGAATTGATTTCAATTCATTGATTTTGTCCATAAAACTAGTAATTAAATGTGTATGTATTTAATTTTTAAATCATTTTATTTCACCGGCTTAAAGCCTTGGCACAGGCTAAAGTATAACTTATAGATTTCAAAATGTCAAATTGTATTTGTATTACAAAAAATGGATATCAATGCAGTAGACCCGCTGTTATAGGAGATAAGTGTACCCAACACAACAGGAATTATTGTCCTCCTGTTATAAATGACAATGTAGCAGAATTTTCAGGTAGTATTTTAAGGATAAACGAAAACAAATCGTTCATCGATAAACTTGAATTCACTGTATTCGTCCTCAGGGAAGCGCAACAGAAAAGACTTATGGAATATCCAGGAGTTAGAAGTTACAAAAATAAGTTTAGATTAACCAGTGGCGGATATAAATGCCCTAAATGTAATCTGGAAAAAGAGAAATTAACTTGTGCACATATTGGGGTTAAAATTAAAGACGGAATCCGAAAAATTGCTATAGAAAATGGAGAAAAGCTTAATTGGGATACTCGTGAATTGTTCGAATTAGTTAAAGACCTCGAGGATAAATCAACGATTACTATTTGTTGCGCCACGTGTAATAAGTCTTTGGAAAATTAATTTAATTTAAAAATAAGATTTATAATTGATTATTATGAATCCACAACAAAAATACGAACTTCAAAATAGTACATGGTTAAGGCGAAATCTTGAACTGGAAAATAAAAATAATCCTTCAGAAGATAAAACAGCTCTTATAGAATTTTTAAGAAATTCTGATCCACCCACGCGTAAAGGAGTAGTATGCTATAGATGTTTAAAGTATGGGCATTATGCTAACAATTGTCCTACTATAACAGACCCAGAATGGGATAGTAAGGTTATGCGAAAAAATGAGCGAAAACCTGTCCGTCCCGATGGAAAGCCAAGTTCATTATCACCAGAAAAGAAAAAACAGATGGAAATTTACTCGGTAAGGAAACGTATCAGGGTAGAGGAAAGGCGGTTGAAGTCGTTGCGGCAGCGCAACTCTGCGCAGCTGGAAATACTAAATAAAAGACTAAACGAACTATTAATTGTAAACGAACCAAACACTAGCGATTTTCATTCTCAGTTGTAAAAAGTTTTATTGGGGTAATAAATTGTCTTAAGATAATCAGGAATCTGTACTAATTGTATAGGCTCTTTTAGAGCCCTTTTAACTACTTTACCGTCTTTGTATCTTTGTGTTTTTTTGGGATCGGTCTCAAGGTAATAATCTTTTATTTCAGATGAAAGTATTTCCATGCGACTTTTCCATAATCCTGGATGGTTTTTACTATACATAACAGCGAGATCTCCACTTGGTAGCGGTGGAACAAGTTGTCTTTGTAGAATTTGTGTTATGTTAAATTGTGGGTTGGTTTTACTGTTAAAAAGAGGTTCGGATTCATTAGTGTGTCTCCAGCCCAGATAAAGCCTTACTGAATTCCTGGTGAATTTCTGTTTATTAATTTCGTGTATAATGTTCTGGTTAAAGATAATAACCTGTTTTGGTTTAATTTCTATTTTTACTTTGTTTGGATAATCACCCGATATCTTTTCAAAACCGCCACGTCCCGCACACGTGTGTGTACCAGGAACACAGGAGAAATATTGACTACCACTGTCGTCTAAATTTATCCATCCTCCGTAAATGTGATCTGAATCTTTTTGAACACTACAAGTGTCTCTGTGAAAAGACTCACCACTAATACTTGTACCTTCTCTACGGATTGCAACACGGTCAAATAAAGACTCTAAGTAACGTTTATTGTCCATGTATCCAAAAACTCTAGAAAGTTTCTTAAAGAGAATGTATCTTAATTGATACATAACTAGATTATGAAAGCTAGATGGATTACCCAATGCCCCAAATGCTCCTAATACAAATCCGTGTTGTGGATTATCTGTTTTGAAATCCCTCAATTGAAATTTCTTTATTTCTGAAAACCAGTCTGTTTTCCTTAAAAAGTCACTTTCTTTTTTAATCAAATTGAGGTCTATAACTACTATCCCGTAATTTTTTAATTCACTCGCGCATCTTCTGAGATAATCGTTTTCAGCCTTAAAGTATCGTGTTATACACTTTATCAGTTCTTGTCTTTTTTCCTCTTCAGTTGGCATAACTGTTATTTAATGTATACACATTTTTTTAATATGTATTTTTTTTAGTAATTTAATAAATACATATTGTAATGTAATGGATAACCCCGATTCTTTCCCAATTGATGTTGTTATTACTTGGGTAGACACAACAGATGAGGCGTGGATAAAAAGATATGAAAATACTCTTAAAAAGCCGTTTAAAAGATCAGAAAGATGGAGTCCAGATTGTGCTCCACCCGATTCAGAACTTTCATTATGTTTAAAACTTATTCGTAAGAATATGACATGGGTTCGTAATGTATTTATTGTTACACAACAACAGACTCCTGGATGTATTACAAAAAATGAAATACTAATAGATCATTCAGAAATGGGATTAGGTCCTGTATTTAATTCTCTAGCAATCGAATCATCTTTACATAAAATACCTGGTTTATCAGAGCATTTTCTTTATTTCAATGATGACTTTTATGTAGTAAAAGAGGTAACACGTGATTTATTTTTTACAGATGAAGGAAAAACAGTTATTCAACTTTTGGAACAATTTTATGGAACTAATAATATCTGGAATAAGACAATTAAACGTACTTTAAAACTTTACAATTCAGATAATTTAAATTTAATACATCCGCACACCCCTTATCCACTCACAAAGACTCAAATTAATGAGGCTGAAAGACAATTCCCTGAATTGTGGGAAAAATCGCGAAATGCATTATTAAGGGGATCTAAAAAAGAAATTCATCCGATTATGGGTACATATGTTACTTCACTTAAAAATTCTACGGCTATTCAAGACAAAACTTGTAATTTAAAGTACATATACAGTGCATATCCTATAGACATTAGAATGTTTACCCATTGGTTCAATATTTGTCCTCCTCATATTGTATGTATTAATTGGTTTAATACAACTAAAAAAGAATTATACGATTCAATTGAGAAAACACCAAGTTTATATATAAAATTGGCGTTATATCTTATAATTATATTAATTGTAGTTATAGCTATTTACAAATACAAATACATTAGTAAAAAATAAAAGGAATTTAAAACCACTATATATCCATTATTAGATATAAATGGATATATTATGGCGTGAAGTAGTTCTTGCACTTTTTACATTGTTATTTATGTATACAAACACAATCCCCGGATATATTATAGCGATCAACGGGGTATTATGTCATGGGAGTCTTGCACTATCTCTTCCTTATAAACGCGAATTGACAATATTCGACTCGGCCTGTAACATATGTTTAACTGTTTATGTAAATCTATATCCCAGATCTCAGCCTCTCACTGGATTTGTATCATGTTTTTCTTTCTTATGTTGGAGATATAATAATAAATTTAATACAGGGAACTTACATTCGATTGTACATGCAACATGTGTTCAATTACCCTTGTTTATAGGACTAAGACATTATAGTATAGTTAATTTCTCCGATGAGGATAATTTACTTTAATTTCTTGACCGCTACACTTGGTGCGTTCTTCTTTTTCATCTTTTTAGCATCAAATTCTGGTACTTCCTTTGCTTTTTTAGCGTCATAATTCTTTTTACAGTAGCTCCAGAGGTCTTTAGAGCCTATTTTAAATTTACGATTGGGAGTAGCTCTATACCAAAAGACACAGTCTGTTATATTATTACTTCTAGATGTATTATCTAAAACTAAACAGTCATAGCCTTCTGTGCAACTATTAAGTACATCTTGAAAAACTGAAAAATGCGGAAATATACCAAAGAAATTATTATACAACTTTTGTTGATTTTGTATAATATTTTCACGAAGAATAAAGATGTAATCTATGTTAGCTCTAAGGTCCGGGGGTAAATCCATACAATATTGCATTGTCAATAAAAATGTAATCCTCCAATGACGACCATTCATAAATATACCTCGTATATTTGGATCTCTTATCATACGTTTATCATACATACAATCATCCAATAAAACAAATACGTCTTTATCAGAGTCTTTCTTTTTACCATCTATTACTTTTTTTTGACGAGTTACTATTTGCTGTACAATCTCTGGTTTGTATTCAGAATGTATAAGTATCTCAGGTATAAAATTAGAATAAAAAGCATTTCCATCTTCGGTTGCAGATATTGCAACACCCGCATTAATCTTTCGTAGACGATATAATATATCAGCTACTAATGTGCTTTTACCAGTTCCTCTCTTTCCTATAAAAACACAAGTAGCTGGCCCAGAACCTGTTAGTCTTTTTTCTTCTATCTTACGAGGATTAAATTTTGATAGACTTATTGACATAATAATTTAACTAAATATTATTAATTATAATAATCAGACGTATCTAAATTATCCGGTTCTAGTGTTGCATATGAAACAATAAAACTAATAAAAAATCCTAGGATTATACTTCCTAGAAAAATTAAAGTTTCATTATTTTTCTCTTCATCGGGTTTATCTTTTTGAATGTATTTATTTATACCTAAGCATAAACATACAACTGATATAATTATCACTACGGCTTGCATATCAAATCTGTAAAAGTCGAATTTAGAAACAAGCATATAAACGTATTACAGAATGTGTATATTTTTTTAAATTTAAATATAACTTAAAAATAAATTATATATTAATACTAATGGAAATGGCACAATTCATTCACAGCGTAGACTCTTATAATAGTATTAATGATATTGATTTTGGAGAAACTATCGTATTTATTAAGTTCGGTACAGATTGGTGTCTCCCTTGTAAACAAATAGAACAGATACTAGTAGATATGCCAAATTGTATAACATATAAAATTGACGTGGAAAATGATGAATTTGAAGAATTTTTATCTAAAAATAGAATCTATAACATACCAACGACTATCATAAAGTATAAAAATAATAAAACCCAATTTGTAGGACTTAGAACAGCTGAACAAATTAACAGTATGATACACAATCTTAAAACATTGTATCCATCAAATGATTAAGAAATATGCAATAAAATTTTACAGAAAAATAACTGGTTTAAAAATAAAATACAATTTATAATCAGTTACTTTACATCAAACTGAATTATGGCTGAAAACTACAAAAAATATAGCCAGATAGAACATGTTTTAGAAAGACCGGGTATGTACGTAGGAGACATTTCAGATGTATCATCTGAATGCTGGATTATAAATCAAGAAACTAACACTGCATGCATTAAGACATGCCGATGGAATCCGGGCATTTTCAAGATTTTTGATGAGATCTTGACAAATGCATCGGATGAACGTCAAAGAAATAACAACATGACATGTATAAAGGTTTGGATTTCAGATGATAATACAATTTCAATCTATAACGACTCTGGAATACCTATAGAGATTCATCCAGAATATAACATTTACATACCCGAGCTTATTTTTGCAAATCTTCTAACCACTAGTAATCATGACGACTCTAAGAAAAGAACAACAGGAGGTCTTAACGGACTGGGTGCTAAACTTGCAGCTATCTTTTCTGATACATTCACGGTTGAGACAGCATCTGCGGGTAAAAAATACACACAGACCTTTGAAAAAAATCTAAGCAAAATCTGTAAGCCAAAACTGGGGAAATCAGTAAAAGAATACACAAAAATCACATTCAAGCCAGATTTTAAAAGGTTTGGCGTTGACACTCTAAATGAAGACACGAAACGTATTCTAATTAGGCGCACATTTGATATGTGTGCTATCACACCCAAGGGTGTTGATGTATATTACAACGATAAAAAACTGAATGTAAAAGATTTTTCCGAATACATTTCTATGTATATCGGTCTTAAAAAGAACTGTCCACGAGTTATTCAAGAAACTCCTAGATGGCAAGTGGCGATTGCCCCATCTGAAAACGGATTTCAGTGTATTTCATTCGTAAACGGAGTGAATACATCAGATGGAGGTAGTCATGTGGAGCATGTCATCGGACCCATTGTAAAAAAAATTACAGAGATCATCCAAGAAAAACACAAAAGTCTTACTATTAAACCTAATTACATCAAAGATAACATCTTCGTTTTCATAAATTGTATCATTGAGAATCCTTCTTTTTCCTCTCAGACTAAAGAAAAGCACATCACAAAAGTATCAGGGTTTGGAAGTAAATTCTCAGCTTCTGATGAATTTGTGAAGAGTGTGTCAAAGCTTGGCATCATAGAAAATGTACTTGCTTTGGCTGATGCAAAGGAAAAGAAGTCTCTACAAAAAACAGACGGTAAGAAAACATCAAGAATCATCATTCCAAAGCTTGATGATGCAAACAGGGCTGGTACAAAGGATTCATCCAAGTGTACTATCATATTTACAGAGGGTGATTCAGCAAAAGCTACGGCTATCTCAGGTCTTTCTGTAGTTGGAAGAGACACATATGGTGTTTTCCCTCTACGAGGAAAGCTACTAAATACAAGAACTGCAACTTATTCACAATTGTCTAAAAACGAAGAAATTAATAACATTAAACAGATACTCGGACTTCAAAATGGTAAAAAATACAAGAATGTATCTGAGCTCAGATATGGAAAAATACTTATAATGACAGATGCTGATACAGATGGGTTTCATATTAAAAGCCTTCTTGTAAATTTCATTGGTAATTCCTGGCCGGAACTTTTGAAGATAGATTTCATTTCTTCACTTGTTACGCCTGTTATCAAAGTATCAAAAAAAGACATGGTAATGCCTTTCTACAACCTAAGCGACTACAACAAGTGGAAAGAACATAATAATGTCAGTGGATACAAGATAAAATACTACAAGGGACTTGGTACAAGCACTTCAGCTGAAGCCAAGGAATATTTTAAAAATATGATGACACTAGACTACAAAGTAGAATCTAATACAGATGAAAAATACCTGCAAATGGCATTTACAAAAACAGAGGCTGATGCTAGAAAGAAATGGATCTTAGACAATATTACATCCCCTAAAACACTAGACTACACAAAATGTAACGTAAGAGTAAAAGATCTGATAAATAAAGAACTTGTACTTTTTTCAATAGCTGATAATGTAAGATCTATCCCAAGTATTGTAGATGGATTGAAACCATCGCAAAGAAAGATAATCTACGCCTGTATTAAAAGAAATTTGTATTCTGAAATTAAAGTATCACAGCTTGCTGGCTACGTTTCAGAAATATCAAGTTATCATCATGGAGAAGCAAGTCTTCAGGATACTATCATCGGTCTTTCACAAACATTCGTGGGTTCTAACAACATGAATCTTCTAGAACCGGTTGGTCAATTTGGTACTAGACTTCTGGGTGGGAAAGATTCATCGAGTCCCAGGTACATCTTTACACATCTTTCAAAGAATTTTAAGAATCTTTTTAATTCTGACGATTTTAGTACATCTATTCTAAATTATCTAGACGATGACGGATTTTCAATTGAACCATCTTTTTATGTACCCGTGCTTCCTCTTATCCTTATTAATGGAGCATGCGGAATTGGAACTGGATTTTCAACGGATGTACCGTGTTTTAATCCGGATGATCTAAAAGATAGACTTCTTAAACTAGTAGATGACCCTGATGCAGACATTGAAGAACTTACCCCATGGTATAAAGGGTTTACTGGTGTAATTACAAAGATAGAAGAAAATCGTTGGATAACAAAAGGTGTATACAAAATTGAATCAAATAAAGTAACAATTACAGAACTTCCTATTGGAACATGGACTGAAGATTACAAATCACATTTAGATAAACTAGAAACAGAAAATGAAATTTATAGCTACATCAATAATTCAACAGAAACTAAAGTACATTTTGAAATCAAGATTCCCCTGGAAAACATTGTTAACTGGAGAGACAATAAAGAATTCGAAAAGAAACTAAAATTGACTAGTATGCTGTCTTCTAAAAATATCCATGTTTTCAATGAAAAAAATGAAATAATTAAAGTGGAGTCAGTCGAAGAAATTGTCTACAGATTTTGGACAATCAGGTGCGAGTATTATACAAAGAGGCAGAAAGACATTTCGGATAAATTGTCCAAAGACCTAAATCTTATAACTGCAAAGATAAATTTTGTGAATGATGTAATAGACGAAAATGTAAAAGTATTCCGACAGAAGATTAGTTTTATAAATGAACAGCTTGAAAAACGTTCTTATATGAAAGTAAATAACTCATATACATACCTAACTGACATGAAGATACACTCTTTTAGTGAAGACACTATTGATTCTCTGAGATATACCCAAAGTAAAATACAAACAGAATACAATCTTAACAAGAATTACAAGTTGTCAGATTTTTGGAAAAACGATCTGATTAAAATTTAAAATAATTAATTAAATTCAAAATAAAAATATATTACTAATAATAAAAATAATGTCAGCTGTTAGACCCGACTCGATTTTTGGTTTATTAAAATCAAACCTATACACAATCGTACTCCCCCTTGTTGTAGCCGCCTTTGTATGGATGGCTGTTGGTGTATTAGATAATGAGTGCAGAAAGAGCAGCCAGTCCGATAGCGTTAAATTCGTAAAGAGAGCTCATATTCTAATGGGTATTATCGCTACCGTATACGCTGGTTTTAATATTCTAAAATTACACCCAGCTGGTAGAAAGCTAGTAGGTAATTTCATGTAAATACACATTAAAACGAATTAACTTAGGTTATAATTAAATTAAATACATTACAATTTAGTAAGTTATTTAATTTAATTAATATTTAATTTACATATTTTTTCTTACATACCCACCGTCTTCACATTCTACCCATTCACTCAATGTATCTAATTGTGGCATTAATTTATGAGTAAGAAAGAATGTTTCCATGTGTTTAGAATCCTCTGTAAATAATAAAGGTCTTTGTTTAGCGGGTTTCCATAATTTGGTAGCTAATTCATAAGCCGTCTTCCATTTTGTAGATCCGTTTGTTAATATACATATAGAATGACAATAACTGTTTAAAATGTCATTAACTTCGGTTATAATTTTAACTAATTTAATATAAGCATCAAGCGGTAATTCGTTATTCTTATTACCATTTATACCAAGATTAATTAACTGGTGGTATTTTAATTTATTATCCTTGATGTATTCCCATGTATTTTTAAAATACAATAAGAATTCTTCAAATTTTTCTTCATTGTATGGTTTATCTTCTTTCAAATTAACTGAATATATACATTTAATTTTATCTAGAATTATAGCGTAGGCATCGTTATCTTTTATAACAACGATATCCTCCATGTTTTTATTAGTGTGTGTAATATAATTAAATTTAGTTATTTTGCCGCAAAATATTACGTTTTTATAGCTATATTAAAGATATTGTCTATAATATGTATTATAATTGTCTTGTTGTAAGATGAACGAGGATATGTTATTAGCCTGGGAAGATTTAGATAAAATCATCGGTGAAAGAGAACCTGTAAATTTTAGTCATAGTATTTGTTGTCTTCATGCAAAAATAATATATAATCCATCTGACCAGGCTATGGTATGTTTAGAATGTGCTGAAGTAATAGAAACAGAACAAGAAACTTGTGAATGGAACAATCATAAGAAGGATGATGGTTCTTTTCAGAATTCAAATCAACGAGGCGATGCTAATATTTCTGATAATCCATATGATAAATCGGGAAGTATACCTTCATTCAGTAAAAAATCATTGGCCATGACTTTGCATTATCAACAAACTTTCTCACATAAACAAAAAACATTTTGGAAGGTATCTGAACAGTTTGAAAATTATAGAACTTTACTTTCATTACCTCATTCTATTTTACCCACTGCAAAAAATATGTGGCATGTGTGCATGGAATCTGGGAAACTGACTAGGGCTTCGGTTAGAGTTGGGCTTATATCTGCCTGTTTGTATTTTTCAGCTATGCAAAATAATGTATCAATTGATCGTTCTAAATTAATTGAATTAACGGAAGGATCTGGTAATCAAAAAGGTTTTCTAAAAGGAGAAAAAGTATTCTTAGAGATAATGCAAGATGTTCCTGCCTATAAATACCTTGGGAGAAAGAAAGAAGATAATAAAGATACGGATGTTTTTGCAAAATTTTGTAACCAACTAGAACTACCATTTAAAACAATATACATGTGTAATGAGATATATACAAAGAATAAAGATCGGTTAGACTCTGTTACTCCAAAATCTATCACGGCTGGGATTCTATTTTATGTGGTGAAAAATGAACTAAAATTTAAACAACCGTCTAAATCAAAAATATCACAGGTAGTAGACGTATGTATTCCAACTATAAATAAAGTTGTTAAAATATTAGAATCTATTTAAATAAAAAAAACATAATAATATTATAGAATGTTCTCCTTGTGTATACCTTTATTGTCATTTATTGTAAGTCCCTGTATTTATCCATTCTATAAACCATACCCACCATACCCATACTATAAAAAAAACATTGTATACCTAAATGATAATAATGGTATGGACTTTTTAGAATCTTTAACACCTCCTTCGGGAGGTGAACTAAAACTTTTAACACATTTAAACGGGGCTGCGTGGGCTCAAAACTGGCTTTTACATATGGGGAGGAACGACACTGAGTTATATGATGAGCATTATTGTACAGAATGTCTCAAAATGAAACAGGTTTCGGAAATGTACACATCGGAAGAGTATTTCTATTTCGGATTCTATCCGGAAGAATCTAAGTGTGGACAATTTGAACCTAAATATATGGCTATGTTTGTACTTGACCCAAAAAGAAGAATCCTAAATGCTAAGCTTATAGTTGAAAATCCTAAGTTTATTCACGAAGAAACTATGTTGATACCTTTTGAAAACAGTCTAAGGCAGTTGTGTGATGAATCTTATGTGTTTTTTAAGTTTGATGAGCTTAAGAGACCAGGTCAAATCAGGTACTACTACGAGTGGACTTTCACTAATTAATAATGTAATTAAAATGTTTGATTTATTTTATATGAATGGAAGTTTTGAAATAAAAATAGAGGACACACCTCTTTATGAAAAAACAAGGTCTTTTAATGCCAGTTTAAAGATTTTAAGAGTATTTTTATTTTTAGACCAATGCCATGATTTTCTTGAAGAAAACTATAGAAATAAATGGTATCTAAAAAGAGGAAAAGTTTATGAAATATTGAAAAACAATATTATCACTGATCTTTTATTTATAGATAATAACTGGAATGACAATAACGACAGTGTGGACGATTTAATTAGAGACCTATCATCCAGCCTAACGACTATGTATACGGATATATATAGGGCACGTGTAGCTACCCAAAATTCTATTTTGAAAATTGCAGGTCTTTTACAAACTCAAATAGGAATTAGAGATATAGATTTAGGACAAATTATGGGAAACCAGTTTCAACCAGAGGAATTTTCAAAACATGTATTAAGTACAATAAATCCAATTGTATCTGGTAAGTATTTATTAATCGGTGTTGACGCTGATAGAAGGTATGCTTCTTTTTCTTATCTTGCAAATTTCATCGAGGATGATATTATAGATAAAGAGGGGAGTGAGGGCCTTAAATTTTTTGAATGTCCAGCTACAGCTTATGACCCTTCATCTGGGAGTACATTTATTAAAAATCTACAAGAAAAGGCTCGTCAGAAAGGACTTAATATAGAACGTATACCACAACGTAGTTATGATTTATACGATTTGAGGCTTACGGCACAAGGTAAAGATGTATTAAATATTACATATAGTAAAATAGATCAAAATAATAATTATTACGAGTTAACTATACACCATTTTTTTAATACTACACCTCCGCCATACCATATTTTCTCCGCTGGGAAAGACTCGACTAATTCAGTTTCTTTTTTAACAACTAACTATATCCCAGAAGATAATGTATTTTTGTATAAAACCTTTGGCGATTTTGGTCAAATTTTATCATTTCATGCATTTTCCCGGATAGAACCATATAGACATTATAATTGTGTATTTTCATCATTTGATACATTGTCGGCTTATATCAGTAGTTTATTTAATAAGTCTACCATATTAGAAACTACTTCTAAAACACTTCGCAATAACTTAAATATTTTTTCATTGGATAATGATATTATAGATTCTTCTATAGAAAAAATACGTTCGATTGGACTTGGGGGTCTTAGAGCAGCATCTATTTTAAATTCTATGAAATTACCCGGAAGTGGATTCGGTAAAAAAAGAATTTCAATAAGAAATACATCTACAAGAGTTCTAAAAGCCAAATTAAAATCGGTTGGCGTCCCCGTTACTAAAGTAGTAAGAGGAAAGCGTATGAAGTTAACAAGAAAACAATTAGAAATGAGAGCAGAGGCATTTAAAAGACTACAAATTAGATGTCAAAAAAAAGGTATTAACCTTACATATGTTTCTAAAAAAGGACGTAAATACAAGTCTGCTAAAAGACTTCTTAATGATCTAAAAAGACAACCTAAATCTAAACCTAGACCTAAAACTAAAGCTAAAATGAAATGGGGATGACAGAAGAAGCCAGCTGAGAAGACTATGAAAATGTCTCTCGCTGGCTTCGGATGATCCTCAAAGCCGGGAAATTCTAGGTTCGGATGATCCACTGTGTTTCCTGCGACTATCTAAATAAATCCGTCTAGAATTCTGAATGACGACATCAAGATAAATTAGTCTCTTGATGTCTGAAAAAGAATTCCTATTAATTTAAAAAAAAAATAATCAATAACAATAACAAATGAAAATTCTATGGCCTATACATCTTTTGGGCAGTCTCGCCTTTTTAGTGATGTTTCCAACTGCGATAGCAGCTTGGTATTCTAACTGTTTTAATATACCACTTTCTTACGGGTTTGGTATATTCTTTTCGTCTATAATTGTAAATGTAATGATAGTAGGTTTAATGAAAGAAGTTCCAGCTGATGGCAGTATCTATTCCGACGGAGAGAAAGACTATGTCCACACTAACGCATCTGCATTTTTAGAAGGCACATGGTCTCTTGGTATGTCTCTCCTTATTATATATGGCGTATACCTACAATTACGGGGTAAATGTAAAAATATGAATTTTAATATGAGATTTAGGAGATAAATTCAAAATTAATTATTAAAATAAGCAAATGTAGTTATTTTTTTTTAAAAAATTACATTTACTTAATATAAATGAAATATAATACAAAGAGTTATCAACATTCAGAAGATGAGCCTAATATTAATAATAACTCTAGTAGTAGCCCTGTTGTTGAAAAAAGACTTTTATTAAAAGAATCTTATGTAAAACAAAATAAAAAGAAAAAAGACCATTGTTTAATCTTGCCTGATAATCAGTTTAAAAGTAAATGGGTGTACGGTCCGTTGCGCCCCAAAAAGTTTGAGAAATATCAACACGTTATACCGGGTCTTATCTCGGGTTTTAACTCCGAAGGCAAAGAAATCAGTTCACGCCAATTATTAACGATATCTAACACCCCTGTCCACAAGCTTGGCCTTGAAGAGTCGTCGGCTACTTCAATAGGGGCGTGGGTGGGTTATGATAATTTCCGAAAAGCCTCGGGCGGTGGGGATATCATAAAATATGTAAAAACACACCCCTTTAATAGCTTTTTCCGCGAGCTCGGTGGAAAGACATATGAATTTAAAGTTAAACAACTTTTTAATTTACAAGAAGATAGAGTTCTTGGGTTTTCACTAATTACAGGAAAATGGACGCGTGTTGACAATGGATATTGGGGTTTTATAAAATGGTTTGATGGTAACTGGCAATGTCAAGTCTCTGACTTGTATGCATTCAAATTAGGTAATGAAGATATTACTCAAAAATATCTATATATTACACAAAACGAATTAAGGCCAACTAGTGACGATTTGAAAAAGTACGGAATAGAAGATGGTGCGACCGTGGCGAGTATGCCGATCTCGGAGGTAATGAGAGAAGATGGTGCGACCGTGGCGACTATCGGGAAGCCAAAACCAACTGGTAAAGGCTTTGGAGGCGGCAAAGG
>Ga0255759_10000111_pt1 | contig 70462 bp, 84 predicted proteins | sample 101ome_20_FD_179959 | JGI IMG/M metagenome (GOLD analysis project Ga0255759, IMG submission 179959) | Coastal salt marsh microbial communities from the Groves Creek Marsh, Skidaway Island, Georgia - 101404AT metaG (version 2) | ecosystem: Environmental > Aquatic > Marine > Intertidal zone >... | reverse complement strand
CTGTAGCTGCTCCCACTGATGCCGCTGCTGATGCTAATGCGCCTGCTGCCTCTGTAGCTGCTCCCACTGATGCCGCTGCTGATGCTAATGCGCCTGCTGTCTCTGTAGCTGCTCCCGCTGATGTCGCTGTTGTTGATAATAAACAAGAAGAAAAAACAACATCAACAAAACAAGAAGCGAAAAACAAAATCATAGATGGATTAAAATTATACTTGAAAACTCTTTTCAATAATCAAGATATCAGAATCTATGATATTGAACATTTCAATTCTATCAACGAACTTATGAAAAACAAATCTGAAAAAATATACAATCGTTTAAAATTAATAAAATTCAATGTAGAAGACGATAATTACTTGACAATAAATTTCCAAAATAATCCAATGACAACTATAGATTGGAACAATTTAATAAATGTATCAATATTTATTATCAAATTTTGTCGATTATATAACGTCGTGACAACATCTTTTACTAAAAATATTGAAGCCACCCCCTCCAGTTTCCTCAAATCATAATCCCGATAAACAGCAATCGCAAAATAACAATCAAACCACGCCAAGTGAGACATCACCCTATCTTAACCAAGCTTTGGAGGACTCAACTTACTCAATAGTTTAAGCCATGATGTCTTTCCAAATAATTTGGAAATTGATTGCATCGTGTAAAATTAATCGGACCATGTCATTTTCCGACTGAATATTCATTATGGTATTTATCGTATCTTGAGATGTTCTTGCCATGGCTATTTTGTGATAATTACACAACAATATTAAAGCCTTTTGTATTCCATAACTGCATATAATTGAATTCATTTGAGATTGATTCAATTGTAATATATAATTATTAATCCATTCTTCTATTTCTTGAATATATGAATACATCTCTTCATCTGATTCGCATGAAATATACGAAAAATCTTTATCACAATATGATTTACTATCAATGAACTTATTATACTGTAATTTGAATATGTTAATTTCATCACGGTTCTGATTTGTAACTTCGTCGTAAATCATACGAAGAATATCGTTATTCATAGATTGAAGATTATTGTTTGCAAATGTCATATTGTTATCTATAATATGATAAATTTATCACTTTTTTATCAAAATGTTAAAAAAACATTTCGACATGAACAATACTTAAAAATAATTTCACTTTTTATATTTAACAAATATGATATTGAAATATATCTCAATATTTTTAGTGTTTGTAGCACATCGAGTACAAACATTTCCAATATCAATGTCGATACAGTGTTTCAATCAATGGCATTGTATAGATTTTATGAAAAATATTGACACTACCAAGCCACATTCGTATAATATAGGAGATCTACCTCTTATTACATGGTTTGATAAAAAGAAGGCATATACAACAATGAATGTATGCGAGCATATGGGATCACGATTGGACGAAGGAAAAGTTGTAAACGGATGTTTATATTGTCCATATCATGGGATAGAATATAATAAGAATATGACACTTGGAGAATCTGTAATATTTCAAGACAAATTATGGTGGAGTTATGAACCAATAAAGAAGAAACCACCTGTTGTACCCTTTTATGATAATAAAAACTATGAGACATCCACTATAACAGTTGAAGTAGATGCTAATATCAAAGATTGTATAAAAAATACAATGGATATCAATCATCCCGCTCTTATTCACAATAATTTTCTTGGTTTTGGAAGCGATATTCCTCCAGAAAATGTAAAAAAACATACATACAAAAATAAGGATATTATCGGAATGTCATTTAATTATAAAACCTATAATGGTTTGACATATTTGAAAAAAGGATTAAAGAAGTCTATAAATTTTCATATGTTCGAATATCCTTTAACATCATGGTCAAGAGTATCATTGCCAGGTGGTGAAAATTTATTTGTAAATGTCAATTTATTGCCTTTGTCAGTGGATAAAACCAAATGGATTGTAACATTAAAACATAACTTTTGGAAATCTAAAATTGAAAAAGAACTACTTCAATTCACTGCAAAATGTATAATATACCAAGATCAAGTTCAAATGAAAAGACAATCCAGAGAATCAATTTTGAAAAATATTGTATGTGATAGAAAACAACTTGTAAACGAAGAACATATGAGAGAGATCAAAAACATGACAGAGTTTTATAAATATCCCTCGACAGGAAGAGTTGTGACATTGTATAATCACGCTTTATCCAAAAGGTAATTAATTTTTTTAATAATATCTTGTTTAGATATTGATTTTGGTCCTGTAACAAAATGCTTGGTTTCAAATGATATGTTAGCTAATTTATTGTAAATTTTGTTATTGAATCTATCAAATCTAATGAAATAATGTGTTTGTTTTGATTTTGTAATACTTTCCTTAGTTATTTGCCCTGCTTTGGATCCTACTCTTTGAATAGAGATATGGGGTCTGCCATTTCTATTTACAAACGAATATCCATTTGGATATATCTTTAATGGAATAACTCTATTAAAATCTTTTTTCTGCCAAATTTGAAAAACACAATTTATATCAACACTTTTATTATCAAATACAAAAGAATTTTTAGGTAAGTCAAATTGAGAAATCAAATGAAAGTTTGGAGGAAAGAACTTTTTCATACTGTTTTTTTTAAAGCTTCTTGGTAATATAAAACTAATAGTATTTGCAAATGACGATTTCTTAATAAATTTGATCGCAATGGAAGAACTGTTTCCAAATGGAGGATTGCCAATTATATGAACATTTTTATTCTGAAAAATATGAGTATCGAGTGTCAAAAAATTTTGTTCTTTTATAGACGAGTGTTCTGGTTTGATATCATAAAAGTAGGTTTTCTTGAACATTTGCTTTAAAGGTTTAATAAAAGCACCATTTCCAGCACTTGGTTCAATGCATACATCATCATCCATTATATTTACATGTTGCTGAAACATATTACAACATAGTTCAACTATATGCGGTGATGTATAAAACTTGTCAAGTTGCATAGAATATGTCTAACAATAACTAATATAAATAAAAAAACATTTTTTGGTTTTTGGTTTTTATACAACAACTACACGCAGCCAAGGCAAATAAAATACAACACAATTGCGACACTAACAACACATATAACACAACATATATGACACAAATGACACCTGTAACAACACTGATGAAAACCTACACATGTGATTACTCGCAATCAAAAATGGTATTCATCATTGAAGAGACAATATAAACAGAATGATAAAATGATGGATCGGTTGCATCAATGATATCAATGTAAACAGGTGACATTTAAATAATATAAACTTTTTATTTAAGTATTATGTCATTTTTTTCAAATTTTATGAAAAATCAATACAAATTTAATAATCAATTTTTATCCATTCTAATGGACATAAATCTTTTAAATTATGCTTTACAAGAGCAGGTCCAAACCAGTTTTTCATAGGATAGCAAACCATTTTATTAGAATTTGAAGAAAAATATGCACCCCACCATGAGAAACTACTGTTTGCAATAATATGATGTTGGCAAAGACTTATTAAAATCAATTGTTCCCAATCTGGAATATTGTCGGATACTTTGATAAAATTATATTTCAAGTTCATTTCATCGATGTATTTTTCAACGTTTTTATTATCAATCTCCTGACAAAAATATAAAATATTGTAATCATTGAGATTCAAATGTTTTTCTAAGTATTGAATAGCATTAAAATAGTATTCCTTTGGCAAAATAGGATGATTTTCTTTGAGATAAATATAATCTCCTTGACGGAAATGTATTGAAATACACGGCTTTGTAAAAAGATGTTTATATTTTTCTTGAATTAAAGTTTGAGTTGAACGAATTCCCAAGATATGCAAAATTTCATCATATTCTTTTTCAAAATATTTATAAGATTGAAAAAACCCCCTTATTTTTAAATTCTTTTCATAAACTGGTATTTCATTATGATGGAAATTTTCTTCATTATAAAACTCAAAATCTTCAATTAAGAAAGGTGTCGTCTTGTGTTTGATATTTTTCAAAAGATTATTGAAATAAACAGGGTTACCGTTAGTAATGGTTGTAGAATCTTGGGTATGAAAACTATAATCTATATTATTTTTTATAGAATATGCAATTGTTGTAAATATCATGAAAATTTGATTGCATAATCCTGCGAATAGTTGTGTTTGTACCGATTTGTTTTTTGAATTGTTTAATATGAGATGATTATAATTATGTTTTTTTTGAATTTCTTTTACAATATTATTTGCCATGATATGATATTTTCTATGATCTGAATGTATTTCACTTATAAAATTCGTGTTTGATACAAAAAATGGATATGTTAAAATACATGTATTGACACTTTGATAAATCAGGTTATCGGCAACAATCCAGTCTGATGAAGAAAAATCAAAATCATAATTAGATATCATATATTGATCAAGAATATTTTTAGCACCTTCTCTTGAAACTAAATATAAACCAGCGCTTGGATATTTATCATTGTTATGTTTTTTAAAAAATTTACCATTTGCAAATTCTTCATTGAAAAGTTTGAGAATACAAGGATGTCCGTTTGTAAACATTTGAAGTATGTCTATTTTTTCATTGTCAATCTCGTAATGAGAAATATATTTCATAAGTTTGTCGAAATCAATATCTGGAATATACATATCGTCTTCGCAAACAATGAAATATTCATGATTTTGGTCGTAACCTTTTTTTATAGCTTTTATATGTGATATCAAACAACAAACTTCATAATCGGTTTCTTTCGATGATATGTTTTTTTTAATATTGTAGTTTTTTAGGTTTTTTGGAGTGACGGCAGACACTCTCTCGTTTAAAAATGGGAGATTTGTAAATTGATCATTCATAAAATTACTCCTTGCAACAGATTCATTTATATTTATCCAAAAGAACTTCATTTATTAAAAATAATGCAATATTTTCTTATATAATGAAAATCAGAAAGACAAAAAAAACGATGTTTTCTCAAAAGTCTAGGAGGCATCTAGGAGAGAGAGGGGGTAAAAAACGCAGTAGAAAGTTTTTTTGTGATAAGGATTTTACATTTAAAGAATAAATATGTACATCATTAATAGTAATGACGCAAAACGACGCAATAAAATGGCACGAATGCGCACTTTGTCAGTATAAGTCTAAGCGCAAGTTTGATTTAAAAAGACATCAAAATGCTAAACATAAATATGAAATGTTGGAAAAACAACAACTTTTAGAAAGTGTACAAAATGTTACCCCAAATGTACAAAATGTTATCCCAAATATACAAAATGTTATCCCAAATGTACAAAATGTTATCCCAAATATTTTTCAGTGTTCAAAATGCAATAAGATTTACAAAACTATAAGGCATTTACATAACCATGAATCAAAATGTAATAAAGTTGACAGTCTTACTTGCCCAAAATGTATGATTTCTTTTTCAAATAGACATAATAAAAATAGACATATTAAAGCAGATAAATGCAAGGCAAGAAGTATCATTCATGCACGTACACCAAATATACAAAATATTACAAACAATAATATAACAAATAACATTCAAAACAATCAAAACATTCAAAACAATCAAAACAATATTATAATCAATAACTTTGGATCTGAAAGAATAGATCATATTTCACATGAAGATATTGTGGGAATACTAACAAAAGGAATTAGAACCATTCCATTGTATATAAAAAAGAAGCATTTTGATGAAGATTTCCCAGAAAACCATAATATTAAGTATACAAATGATAACAAATGTAAGGTTTTAGAGGAGAACGCTTGGAGGGAGAAAGATATAGGATTGCTTACCAATAATTTAGTGAAAGATAATACTGAAGTTCTTCTGATGTATTGCGATGAAAACGAAATAAAATTATTAAATGAAATAAAAAATGTAGAAAAATATGATCATATACGGAATAAACTTTTTATAATTTACAATAAAACAGATAACGAGAAGTATAATAGCGTTTTAAAACAAATAACAGATTTGATCAAATTTTCAGAAACAAGAAAAAACGATGTTTTCTCAAAAGTCTAGGAGGCGACTAGAGGAGAGAGGGGGTAAAAAAGTAGTAAAAATGGTGCGAATGTGCAGCATATAAGAATATATTTTATAACCATATAGTATAACAAGTAAGTAAAAAGTAGTAAATGCCTTTTTTAAATGTGATTACTGTACCTATTTTTCAGATAGAAAATATAATATGCAAAAGCATATTGGAAGGAAACATTTAGAAAAAGTGTTAAAAAACGAGGATGTAAAAAGTGTACAAAATGTTACCTCAAATGTACAAAATGTTACCCCAAAAGTACAAAATGTTACCCCAAATGTACAAAATGTTACCCCAAATATTTTTCAGTGTTCAAAATGTAATAAGATCTACAAAACTGCAAGGCACTTACATAACCACGAATCAAAATGTAATAAAGTTGACAGTCTTACTTGTCCCAAATGTATGATTTCTTTTTCAAATAGGCATCATAAATCAAGACATATAAAAGCAAATAATTGCAAGGCAAGAAGTATCATTCATGCACGTACGCCCAACATTCAAAATATTACAAACAATAATACAACAAATAACAACATTGATAATTCGGTGAATAAAACTATAAATAATAATTTTATTATCAACAGCTTTGGATCGGAACGAATAGATCATATATCAGATGATGAAATTATAAAAATTCTCACAAGCGGTATAAATACCATTCCATTATATATAGAAAAAAAACATTTCGATAAAAACTTTCCAGAAAATAATAACATAAAATATACATTAGAAAACAAATGTAAGGTTTATAAAAACAATTTGTGGAAAGAAGATGACCTGAGTGATTTATCTTCATCGCTCATAGAAGATAATACAGGTGTTTTACTTTTGTATTGTGAAGATAACGATATTCGAATAGCAAATTGTATAAAAAATACTGAAAAATATGAAAATGTTAAAAATAAGCTTCTTATTATTTATAATAAATCAGATAATGTAAAATATAATAAAATTCTATCCAAAATTAAAAAATTAATAAAAAATTCTGCACTGGATGAATAAATGATATTAGAAAAAAAATGATAAAAAGATTTGAATGATATTTATGCCTTCTCCAAAATGCATGACATGTAAGGTAAAAGAATCGTCCTTTGGATTACCAGGTGGAAAAAGGAAATATTGCTTTAAATGCAAAAGCAAAGATATGGTAAATTTGAAATCATTAAAATGTATCAAATGTAATATTAAATATCCTAACTTTGGATATCCTTTTGGAAAGATACATTATTGCAATGATTGTAAAACTAATGGAATGACGAATTTGAGAAAACAAATGTGTATCAAATGTAAAAAAACACAAGGTGTATTCGGGTTACCTGGTCAAAAACCACAATGTTGTAAAAGTTGTAAATCAAATGATATGGTAGATGTATGTCATCCAAAATGTTTGGATTGTCAAGAAAAACAACCTGTTTTCGGTTATATAAATGGAAAACGTCAATATTGTGTTCATTGTAAGAAAGAAAATATGGTCAATTTGACAATAAGTGACAAAAAAGAACAGAGAGATTGTGATAATATTGATGGATACTTCAACTTTGATTATATATCAACTTTATAGAAAAAATGACATTATTAATATAAATAAGATTCATGATGAATACTGAATCAAGTCAACCAATCAAAAAGTCAACAGAAGATGAAAAAAATGTTATCAAACCATATGAAAAATCAATAAAAAACGAAACCAATCCCAAAATAAGATTCCTTATGTCATACTATGGTTATTGAAAAATGATAAAAGGAAATAATCATATAAAAAAATAATCATAATAAAAAATAACCTATGTTTTTAGAAAATTTGAAAAGATACATACAATTTTGCGAATACAATGTTATCTTTTTACTTCTGGGTATCCTGAACGGATGTTTAGCTTCGTATTTTGGAGTAATGGTGAATGAAAATTTAAGTAAAATAATGACAGGAGATTTTTCAGATGAAAGATTGTTTTTTCTATTTCAATCAAGTTTTTTGAACATAATGACAACGTCTTTGAGAGGATCTTTATTCACTTATAGTGCAAAGACAATGAATCATAGAATGAGATGTGTTGTATTTAATAAATTATTGTATCAACACGCTAAATATTACGAAGAAAAATCGATAAATGACATCATTGAAATAGCAACAAATGATATTGAAATAGTTTCAAATATAATAGCATTAAATGTAAATGTATTGAGTAGGTCTTTGATAAATGTTATCGCAATCTATTATCTTTTATTCAATATATCATCGAAATTAACAATTATAACAACTATAATGTTCATAGTTAATTATACAATATCACATATATATGATCTAATTCATAAAAAGACAATGTCTGGATTCGACGAAGCAAATAAGAAATTATCAGGATATACAAGAGAAAACCTATCACATATTTCAATGATAAAATCCTTTTCAACAGAGGAAGAAACTATCGACCGTTTTTGTAAATATAGTGCAATAATTTCAGAGTATTATATAAAAGAATGTGTTATATATGCCATCGATCTGTTTATAATTTGTAATATGCCAACGATTTCAACAATTGTGATAATTCTATCTTCAAAATACTTATCAAAAACAAATGGATTGATATCATTTATTTTACATAATCAAGGAATGTATGGAACAATAAAACAAATAATAGATCTGAAAGATGAATTTGTCAAATGCAAGAAACCATTTGAAAGAATAGTGAATATAATAGATAGTAAACCAATCGAAAAAGGATATTATATACCGAATGAAGAATTGAAAGGAAGTATAACTTTTGATAATATTAAATTCAAATATACAAAATCTGAAGAAATAGTTCTCAATAATTTCAATTTCACAATAAATGACGGAGATAGAATTGCCATAATTGGGGAATCTGGGTGTGGAAAAAGTACGATAGCAAAGCTTCTAATTGGAATATTATCACCATGTGAAGGAACAATGTATATAGATGGTGTAAATATTCAACAATATGATGATACTTGGTTGAAACGTAATATAGGATATATATCACAAGATAGTGTATTATTTTCGGATACAATTGCAAACAATATTTCATATGGTACACAAAGCACTCGAGACGAAATCGAGAATGCTGCAAAAATGGCAAATGCACACGAATTCATAACAAAATTGAAAGATCAATATGATACTGTACTTGATTGCACAGAATTAGGATCTTTATCAGGAGGACAAAAACAAAGAATATCAATAGCCAGAGCTTTAATAAGAAAACCAAAAATATTAATATTCGATGAGGCAACATCGGCACTAGATCCATATTGTGAAGAGACAGTACAGAAAACAATAAATGAAGTATTTGGAAAATATAAATCAACAATGATAATAATTGCTCATAGAAAATCAGCACTCTCTATAGCAAATAAGATATATACTTTAAAAAATTCAAAAGTGATACAACAAATCAACACTTCATAACACTTCATTCAATTTTTTTGCAGTATTTGAAATTGTTTTACGAATATGACGTGAAATATTATAATCAAGAATAATTTCTTGCAAATAAATTGTTTTTTGAATAATAACATGTTTAAATAAATCCTTTTGATGCAAGAGTTGAAAATATGGATTATCGAGTTCTTTTTTTGTAAAAACGAAATATAAGTATTCCAGTATAGTGTGTATAAAATAAATTTGTAAATTACAATCTTCTATATATTTATAAAATGACATGATGAATTCAATAGATTTATCATGAGTTAAAGAAATAAGTTCAATATTATATGTAGGATTTTCCAAATTTTGTCTCAAATCAAAGCTACGAGGTGCAATTTGAAATAAATTCATATTTTCATACAGAACATAAGGGTTAATATTTGAAGAATACCATATAATATCGTCTCTGTGTGAAATTAAAAGGGAAAACGTATCAAATGAAATATCTTTTTTAGTTGGAAATTTGAGTTTATAAATTACACTAAAGTACTCAATCAATTTCTTTGTAATGCAATTACGAAATTGAAATTTCAATTTAGACATTGTCAAATTCATAAGAATCTTGAAGATTTCGAAGGTATTATTAATTGTATTAGCTTGAATGTGATAAGAAACATTTTCACTAAATTCAAAACACATTTCAAATAATGGTTGTGGATCTTGATTAATATTATGATAAAACTGAAAGAAAGAATAAAATTCAAAAGAACTATTTTCAATAACCTTTAAAAGGTTATATTTTCTCTTTGAACAATAATTTATGAGGAAATTGTCATGTGTAATAACAGTAGATAACATATTTTTGAGAATTGAATTATAATTTTTTGAAACAGATGCAAATGTGAAAACAGTTTTGATATCGATATATGAACAAATATTATCTATAATAACATCATTGTGAATATTATCAAAAGAATAAGATACATTTAATACAGACATGTAGTTTATTAAAAAAAGGTAAACAGACATCATTTTTTTATTTTTTCTATATTTAGAAAAATACATTCTAAATTATACTATCATAGTAGTCATTCAGAAAAAGATCAATTAATTTTATTTTGTTCTTGGCAATTTCTTTACCAGTTGTTGTTTTTAAATGTTGAACAAGAAATGATGTTCTTTGTTCAAGATTTTCCATAATTTGATGAAGAGAATGATCATGTATGGTAATACCATATTTTAAATATCGAGAAATACCAATCGCCCCAAGTGATTCAATTCTGTCAGCATCTTGAACACAATGAAGTTTTTTACAATAAATATTATAATTATTTTTCATTTCTTTTGATAAACTTGTATTACAAGCAATTTTCACAACGTTGTCGACAACATCTTTATCAATCTTTTTGTCTGAATAAAACCCTTTGATAATATCTTTTTGAGATATATTTTGTATCTTATATTTATCATCGTTAATATCATGAAGCAAAGCTCCAAGTTGCACTTGATAAATTTCGTGTGAATCCAGAGATTCTGATAATGCAATTTTTGTGGCAAGTTTTTTAACTCTCAATACATGATTAAAGTCGTGAGACCAGTCATAATATTTCATATAATTACGAGCAAACGTTTCTGTCTGTTTTATGATATTAAGTTGATATGAATTAAACATAATTTATAAAAATATAAGATACAAACAATCATTTTTTCTATTTTTTAACAACCATATTACTTGAATCAAATGCCCAATGTAATAAAGTTTGACGCATACCTTTATAAACAGTTAAATCATTTTTTCCAATAGAATTTATTTTATTTTGTAATTGTTTGCGAAATCTACCATTTTCACCTGAAATATTTTTCCATCTCTTAATTTGTCTATCGTCATCAATTGTTCGACGTCCTTGCCAGAAATGACAATACCATTGTATCCAACCGTAAGGATCAATATCTTCATTAATCCAACCTTTATACATCCAGAAATTATAAGAAGTACCAACTTTTACACCATACTTGTTTATATTTTTATCATATACAGGATTAGCAAATTTATGTTTATCAATATGTCTAAAAAAAGAAATCTTTTCATATTCCCTTGCATATTTTTTGTTTGTTTTTGGAGAATGTATTGGACGAAAATATGATCCACCCATTATTCCCATTTCGAACATTTGGATAGGAGATAAGTTTGGTTTAAAATCTGGGTAATCTTTGAAAGTAATTGATGTCATATAATTATGATATAAAATATTATTTAAAACTGTCTTTTTCGTTTCTTACTAACCACAAAAGTGTTTATCGTGTTTTTCACATCTTCAGAAACGTTTTTGATGTAATCGTTTGAATAAAAATCATAGAATGTTTTTTGCGAAAGACCGGCACCCATTTTATGTATACTATAAATAATGTTATTCATTTTTTATATAAACAAAAATTAATTTATAAATGTAATATGATATATATTAGTTTTGATATTGGTGTTAAGAATTTGGCATATTGTATATTAAAAGAAAAAGATGAAACAATAAATATAATAGATTGGGGAATAATTACTTTAGCAGAGAGTAAAAAACAAATAAAAGGAGTCGATAAACTATCAAGTGTATTATTTTTGGAACTTGATAATCTCATTGGAAAACTCGAGACATTAGAAATTACATACATTGATTATGTAGTTATCGAAAATCAACCATCGAATTTGAATGGAATAATGAAAACAATACAATATTTAATTTATTCATATTTCAAATTGTTAGAACATTGGGATCAAAAAGTAAAGGAAGTTATTTTGATTAATCCATCATTGAAGCTTCAATTTCACGAATATAAACCATCTTCGAGTCTTATTGTTGGTAAACTAACAAAACAAGAGAAATATAAATACAATAAATCTGATTCAATTGAAATATGTCAAAACTATATCAAAAATGATGAGAAACTTCATTCATTTTTCCAATCATATAAAAAAAAGGATGATCTTGCAGACACTTGTTTGCAAGTTATATCCTTTATTTTAAAAAATCAAAGAAAGGTAACAAATGTTGTTGCAAACGAAACAACATTTTTTGATAATTAATTCAATGATATAAATTTTGTGACCAATGCTGTTGAAATTCCAGTCAAAAATAGAGATAATTCCATAACATAATACCTATTCCAGTTTTTGCATTCTTCTGAAACTTGAGAAGGAATTGTATATCCAACAACAAAACCAATGAGAGTTCCAAATAATACACTTGTAACGCCTCCTAATAAGATTGTTAATACGAAATTTAATTTTTCATTCATCTAGTGAATTGTTATATATTATTTTTAGGTACATTCTGAAAGAAATCAGACGCACCTTTAAATCCTGTTAATACGAGTTTATCATAATCTTCTGTTGTGATATCAAAATGTATTTTATTATTTGTTATATGAAATTTCAAAATTTCACTATATGGAATGTTTTCAAAAAGAATAACATTTTCTTTTTTGATTGAAATTGGTTTATTAAAATGATTGACATAAAGAGTTTGAAAAACTTTTGTTATGTGAGACAAAAAATCATTATTTTGATAGATTTCTTCTTCATCTTTTTCATCTTCTATAGAATTCAATAAAATTTCAAGTTTTTGTTTGGCAGGTACATCTTGGAAAACATTTAATAACGATAATGAAGATGAAACACATCCGTCAAAATAAAGTTCACCATTTATTTCAATTGGTTCAAATAAAAAAGGGATACTCATTGATGCTTTGATAGCATTTAATACCATTGCATTAGGAGTATTTTCCAAACAAAACATTTGCATATTCCCAGTATTGACATTAGTTGTTGAAATGTACAAATTGACACCAGTTCTTTTCACAAAATCAATAAAAGACATATCTTCGCAGCCAAAATTTGTTTTCAAATATGTAATGATGTCGGTAAAAAGAAAATCGAGTGTAACAATTCCATTTTTCATAAAAAGATTGCTAAATGTTTGATGGTAAATAACGCCATCTTTTTCATCTTCAATATTTTTAATAACTTTATACAAAAACTCTTGTATATTTTCAATAGGAAATTTTAAAGCGAACAAAAATGCAAAAAATGCACCAATTGAGGTACCTGCAATATATTTGATATTCTCCAATAAATTTTCGATATAAAGATATTGTAAGACTCCTGCATAAATAATTCCTTTTAATCCACCTTCAGAAAGAATTAGATGCGTGATATTAGATTTAGTCATGTTGGATATATGTAGAAAAAGTTGTTTAAACCTTTTTACAAAATATTTGTATAAATTTGTACGATTTTGTTAAAAAACTGATCGAGAATTACTTTAAGTATAACCATCTTATATAAAGAAAACACACACTTTCATAATGACGACTGCCAATATTATTAACGAGTTCAATAACGCCATCGACAATGATAAGACTTATAATCTTAAGGAGCTGAAGGACATTCTTACAGATGTCATCAAGAAGGTAGCCGATGAGGAGAAGAACGCAAAAAAGTCAAGGAAGAACAAGCTTGACGAGAATGGAGAGAAGAAGCCAAAGAGGGCTCCTACTGCTTATAACAACTTCACGAGTTTCAAGATGAAGGAGATCCTTTCCAACGATCCTTCCATCACTGCAAAGGAAGCTATGACAAAGGCAGCAGAGGCTTGGAAAGCGATGAGCGATGAAGAGAAAAACGAATACAAGAAGGATGCTTAAACAAAAAATAAAACAAAAAATAAAACAAAAAATAAAAAATGTTCGATATCGAATATTTTTATTTTTGAATTATCTGGTCGACTGTCAAAAAATCAAAATATTTTGAAAAATTAGTTGAAATAATATCTACATATTTCATTGACTTTGTCAGCAATTAAATAACCTAAAAGAGGAGGAACAGCATTACCAATATATTTATAGGATGTCATACTTTTCTTTTTGGTAAAAATATAATCAGGTGGAAATGTTTGTATCAAACCTGCTTCTCTCACTGTTAATCTTCTTTCATCTAAATGTGATTCGTTTTCGTTTAATTGACTATTTTTATACCTTCTAAATTCTATATTTCCATGATGTTCTGCTCTCATGGTTGGAGCGAATGAATCAAGGTTAATTTCTTTTTGACCTTGTCCTTTTTCAAGTCTTTTTGCTTTTGAAAAGAGCATTTGTGATATATCATCGGTTTCATTTGGTTCCTTGAGGTGAAGAAAGTATTTTCCAATATTGCATTTTGTTTTGTTTTTCGTTATATAATTCCATTCTTGACGAATCTCTTTTTTTCTGTCTTTGGATATTCCCATAATCAACACTCTTTTTCGTGTCTGTGGAATTCCAAAGTCTGGACAATATATAACTTGATAATTAACATCATATCCTAATTCCGAAAAATCCTGTATGATTTGTTTAATAGGTTCATTTTTCATAGTCATAAGACCATATACATTTTCAGCTACGAATACCTTCGGTTTGACTTGTTTGACGACTTCTACAAAACTTTTATATAAAGTTCCTCTACCATTTTCTTTTTCAAAATCTGTTTCCTCCTTTGAATTGTGACTTTTGTTGCTTTGAAAACCTTTTCTTTGTCCTGCATGTGAAAAGTCTTGACAAGGAAACCCCCCAATAACTATATCTGCTTTTGGAAATACAAACTTTTCTGAAATTAAATCAAATATACTCTTTGTATTATATTTGGAATTATCATTATTGAATCCGAAAACTTCTTTTGCACCTTTGAGTATATCGTTTTGAAATAAAGAAACGAAATTATTTCTTTTCAACACGACAAAATCCTTTATAGTATATGGCTTATCTACAAAATCGTTATATACAATTGAATCTTTATGTACAATAACATTATCGTGAAATCCCATATCCATACCTCCAATTCCAGTAAATAATGAAATAATCTTTAATTTATCATTCATATCCTCTACTTTAACTTTCATGATATCTTTTTCTCAAGTAATTTGTTTTATATCAATTTTTCAGATTCTCATAATCAAAAATAATGATGAAAATGCAACTAATTTGAAAAAAAATGACAATTAATGTTTAAACCATATAAATATGAAGATATTTGTATACAAAAACAATAAGTTTGAGAGCATCAATGAGGTATATGAATCAAAGTTATCAGAAAACTTGACATTTTACAACGACGATCAAATATTCAAGATTGAGATGTCTAATGAAAGCAAAAAAAGGAAAAGATCTGAAGAATTTCAAGAAATACAAACGGAAAGAATCTACAAAAATAAATACAATACTCAATGATTAAGTAAAAACTCACAAAAAACCTAAATTGTTTTTATGAACCTGATAATTTATCAAGTTCTTTTTTTCTTTCAGTAGATATTTCTGCCTCAATATAATACCATGATTTAACAGAAGGATCCCATCTTGCTCCAAAAGATTTGGCTTTGTTTTTATTTGCGAAACTTATTTTGATGTATATTTTATTTTCATTATTCTTTGGTTCTTCTTCAGTTTTTAATAAAATTAGCTCCTTCATAATTTGATCATCAACGTTTTTATTAACATACCAGTACTTATTCTTAGCATTCCATTTAGCACCAAGCTCTTTTGCTTTATTTTTATTGTGAAAAGTTATCCAATCAAGTTGAACTTCTTCGTTTTGATGACTTTCATTTGTTTTTCCGATAGATAAACATGCTAATCTATCGGCATGATAATTACCAATAGAATGTGGATCATTTTTACCAGTATGGGCTTCTATATGATGTAATTTTATATTTGTTTTGTTTTTAAATAAATGATATGCTTTTTTTAAAAGTTCAAGATTTGGGGGTATTTTATTTTCAGTTGTCTTCCAATTGTTTTTTTCTAATTTTTTACCATATGACGATACACATTTTATCACGTACTCAGAATCTGTATATAAATGAATAGTAACATTATTTTTTATATCTGGTTCTAAAATTTCAAGAGTTCTTATAAATGCTGTCAATTCACCCGTGTTGTTACTTTGTTTACCTTGAACTCTTTTGAATTCATTTCTTGAATCATTTTCTCCAAAATAAATACCATAACCAGCTAAAGCATTAGGTTGTCCATTATTAGAACACGCACCGTCAATATAAACATTAATGCTTTTCATAACCTTTAATATAAATAAATAAAATATCATTTTTTATTTAAGCGAACTTTCTAAAACAACATATGGATGATTTTTCATATGTTTTGAATCATTCAATTTAATATTAATAAGTTCTCCATTTACTTTAAAAATAATACTGAGTATAACATTTTTAATCACATTATTGTCTTTTATGTTTTTTCGAGAATTAATACAATAATTGAAAATATCCTTATCACTCATATCAATAATAAAAAGTATATCTTTTTCATGTATAGATTCTGAAAAATCTTGCAATTCTTCCAATTTTGTTACAATATTAATTTTAAAATTTTTACATTGTAAATATGTAATGATGTCGTTTCTACTTTTAATATAATCTAAAATATATTTATCGAAAATTCTAATATCTTCTTCATCATCAAACGCAGTATCACCGCCGTCAAAATTATCATCGTCAATAAAAGAATTATAAAGATCCGAATTAAACTTTTCTGGATTAGTATATTTGAAGAACGTATTTTTACATTGTTTGATGTATAAAAGTGTATTCAATCTAACCAATTTAATATCGACAGGAGTTAACTCGACTTCATCTGATTGAAAAACATAAGTTTTTGGATAAACAGTTTGTTTATCAGGGTTGTTGAAAAAATTATATGTAGAAATTTGTATATTTGTAAAAATTTTCTTGCAATATTTAAACATTTTAATTATTTCAAACATTTTAAATTTTTTGTGAATTTATATGTTACAAATATGCTTCTTGTTAAAATGCTGTATACTTTCTATAGCAGTATGATAATCTCTATTTGTTTTGTCTGATTTGTCAATATAAGAAAGTCCGAAATCAATTATTTTTAAAATGTGTTTGTTTTTAACTTTTTTGACCATTATATTTGATTCACAATATAGGTCATAATGAATGATATGTAGGTCTTGTAATATACGAGTTGCTTCTTTCAATTGCGCTAATAAATCGTCAAACTTTTTTTGAGATACTCTATTTATGTAATATCGCAACGTATGATTACCAGCATGTTCGAAAATAAGAATATTACAATCGCTTTCATGATGATTTGGAATGAACTTCAAGAAACATTCAAGTGGCCTGGAGTTTTCATGAATCTCAATCAATTCAGAAAAATACTTTTTATTCTCCACTAAGTTTGTATCTTTCAAATAATTATTCATAAAAACTTCTCTATCATAATCCTCTTTAAGTCTATGATTATTTTCTAAGAAGAAAATTTTTGAAAACATTAAAATTTCATTTTTTTTGTATGAAAAACAAAACAAATCTTTGGTTTTTTTTATGAGTTTGATATCAGTTATCATTGTATCATATATATCCATGTAGCAACCCTATCAATTTTTCACAGATAACGATAAAAACACTACATAACCCTATTTCATGCGCAAATCTATTCGAAATTTTATATTTTGTTGATTATAATGGATTCGTATGATAAAAGTAGTGTAGATACTTCTAATTCGTCAAAAGAATATCGAAGCAATTATACATGTGATTTAGATTTGGATAAAACATATAAAAACACATTATTAAATTATGAAAATGAAGAAGACATTTTATTTAATATGAAAAATGCTATTTTTATAAATTATGGTGAAGAAATATACAAAGATATATTGAATTTATACAATTTAAAAATAAAAGAATTTGATATTGATAAATTTGATATAGATTTATGGAATAAATGTTTAGAAACACATTCACATGTTCAAGACACTGAAATAAAATTTTGTTGCTGTAATTTACTCTTCAAAACTCCCATTAATAACAAAAGTGTAAAAGATATGTATCACAATTTAGTTCAAATGAAATGGAAATACGAAAAAATAAAGCAGTATATTCTCATATCAAATATGTATATTGAAAGTCGTTTAAGAAATCCGATACAAAATTGAGTAATTGCAATTTCAGATTTTATTGCATCTGCCAGTTTTTTTATTACACATTTTGTTCAAAGATCTACAATCTTTTTTGCATTCCTTATTACCATCGAATGATTTTTTGATATTACATCTTCCAGTTTTCTTATTACACATTTTATTGAGAGATTCACAGTCTTTTTTACACTCTTTTGATGGTTCCGGAGATCTATATAAACCTTTATTTTTCATTACAGTTTTATAATTTTTCAATTGCATGTATTTGCCATTATATTTAACATATTCGATATTATTTTTTATGTAAATGTTTCTATCAAGATTGCCGATTTTGTCTTTTCTCACAACTTGGTAGTTTTTGTCATTTTTCGCTTTTCTAATTCTTTCATAATGACCAATGATGTTTACCATTTCTATATTTCTAATATACGTAATCATAAAAATAGTTCTAAGTTACTATACAACTCATCAAACAATCTCAAGGTTTGAGTATTATCTAAATTTTTCCAATGATTTGGTGTTTTATATTGAAAAAGCTCTGCATCTATTTTAATAACACTCCAAATGTCTGACTTGAATATAGCGAAAGGTGACATATAATTATGCAATAATTTTCCTTCTGAAAAAAGGGTTTCTAATATATATGCCATGCCATTAGAGGTTCTATCAATAGAGTCTTCATCACCTATATCAGATGGGAAACTACAAATCTGATATATAGGAATATCAATACCTTTTGAAGATTCGTCATTTAAATGATCATTACTTCCAAAATTTCTAAATAAAAACACTGTATAAAAACCATTGTCGTTGGAGAAATCTATAAAAAGACTACGATCTTTGATTTTTTCAATAAGATATGGTCTTTCAACTTTTTGATTGACAGCAAATGGTATCATTTCCATAATTGCATCAATGTTTTCAGATGTCATCAGTTGTCTTGTAATAGGATTAATAGGATGTTTATTAACATTATAGTAACTAATGATATAATTATATAAATCAACCGGGTTTCCACAATCTGTACGAATAATGTTATTATTTTCATCCCTTGTATGTATTTTAACCAGTAATTGTAATTTATATAGAGGATATTTATGTAAAGGTGTAAAATCGCTACTAAATGGAGAAGATAAAGCTTCGTTATTATCTAAATTACATTTATCTTTTTCATCACCAATATATTCAGATAAAAGAGTGTCACGAGATTTATTGAAATTTTTGGTACTATTTTCAAGGTGAGAAATCTTTTGTTCTTGTATAGAAGCCAATTTTTGATCATATAAAGATTTTGATAATTGATATTTTTCCATTTCTGCATTATATTTGTCGATAGATTCTTTTTCCATACTTTGCATGTCCTGTCTTCTTTTAAGTTGCTTCTTGTAAATTCTTTGCACTTCTTCTTCTTGACTTTTATTTAGTTCTTCTGATTTATCTCGAAATGTTTGTCGTATTTCTTCAATATCGGGAGACCTTGGAAGAGATGCATTATATTTTAAAAATGGTTTTAAAGGTTCTTCCAATTCAATATCTTTATATTCTAATTGTTCAAATTCTTTTATTTGTTTTGTTTGATTAAATTTCGCAATTTGAATAAGATCTTGTGCAGTATAGATGATGAAATTCCCAATATCTATTTTTTCAATTATATCACCGAATTGATTTTCATTAAAGAAAATATTTTTGTCTAAAGAAATGTCTTTAATTTTATGCGAAATCATATCAAATATTTTTGTCAAAGTATTTGTTGTAATTTCAATATTCAAATCATTACTTATTTTTCGTAAATCACTCATGTTCTTCAATTTCATTTCAAGATTTTGTAATTCTCCTTGACCAAGATGGGTAAAGGATATAACAATGTTTGATATTAAAATCATAACATATTCGGCAAATTCGTACAAAAAGACATTAATAATTTGCAAAATATATTTATTCAATAATGATATATTATTAATTGGAGAGTAATTGCAATTTTTTCTCATGAATTTGTTTGGTTTTGAAATAATAATATTGTAAATTTCTGTATATTTCAAATATAAATGAATATTTTGTTTGACCTCGTCAGTTTTATTAGGATATTTGGTTTCTATTTTTTGCATTAAACAATAATAAAACAAAAAATCAAAATCATCGTCGATATCGTCGTTTATATAGTAACAATGTAAGTTAGGTAATTTTGATTTAATATTTTCGATAACTTTATCAATTTGTTTAAAATGTTTTTTCTCTTTATTCCATAACAAATTAAAGGCATTCTCATATAAGATACCGTATTCTGTTTCAATATGTATAAAACTTATTTGCTTTGTATCTATATTCATAAGAGTTATTGGGTTTTTATACATATTTTGTTTCCATTTTTGAATTTGACTTAAATTTATTATATTGTTATGTTCGTGTTTTTGAGATATGTTATTAGATTTCATATTTATTAAATATGTATATTAAAAAAAAGAGTACATTGATTAATCAAACGTATCTACAATTGCATCAATACCCCCGGCAGCTCTCAATGGTTTAAAGAAATAGGTCATAGCAAACAGGGCCCATGCTGATATCATTGAGATTATACCTATGACTATAATAGTAATACCTATGAAAAAATTGTAATTTTCCACAACAAAACTATCAGGATATGACGGATCGTAATAAATAGTGACTCTGTCGTTATCATTGACAACTTTTTGAAAGGTATAATTTTTCGAAAATGTTTCTTCACCAACAGTATATTCAATATTGACCTCGCATTCTTTTTGACTCTTTAAGTTTTCAGAGTTGTTTTTACTTCTTGGGGTATCAGAAGAGCAAGAAATTATCTTGATAATACCTGTAGTTTTTTGGGTTTTTTTAGAGTGTAATCTGATTAAAATAAACCCGATTATAATTGCAACAATGGCAATACATGAGGTAATGACAGCTCCAATGAATTTGTAAATCAATCCAATATTCGAAATTGTATCATATGCGGGTTCGAATACATTTTGATTGTCTTTGACATCTTTGATTGCAGATGCTATGAACCCACGTCCATTTTGTTTAACCATATCTTTTATTATATATGTGATAAAAAATGATAAAAATATAGTATTTTTTCATAAATGGTGATCCAAATATTTCAGAATAAGCAAGAAGAATTGAATTTTATTGTTAAGATGGTAAAAACGATCCAAAAAATAAAAAAGAAGAACAATATTCGATCTATAAAAAATCAAAAAAAGCACAAAAACAATAAATATATCTCTAATATATAGGATACGAAAATGTCGTCTTCAAAGAACGAAAATCATAACAATTTAACATTAATGAAATCTACTTTAAAAAGTGAAATACAAAACCTAATATCAGAAAGAGACAATATTGTAAAACAAAATAATAAAAAATTTACGTTACTGAAAGAATTTGATAATTATATTTATAATACAATTTTGAATTCAAGAAACTCTTTTTTAGATTTGTTTAAAAATCAACAATTTGACAACAATATATTACTTTCTTTAGAAGACAAACTGAAAAAAAAAATATCTTCAAGAAATGATCTTATTCGAGATATAATGAATGAAGTCAAAAATCTTGATGGTATTATAAACACTATTAAAGAGTTTAGAAAGATATATATTGATGAAATCAAAGATGTAATTAAAAACAATTCTGAAGATAAATCAATACCTGAAAAGGAATGGAATAAACTTGCAGTTGAGATTTTCACAAAAACATTTGAAGATGTTTTGAAGGTCAGGTCAAAAAAAGACTTTGATGAAATTAATTCAAGTTTCAAAAAAAGATATAGAACACCATCTCCGTCAAAATCGCCGACAAAACAATCTACAAAATCGCCTAAAAAATCACCTAAAAAACAATCAAAAAAGGTAAAGATCGATGAGACAAAAAATACGAGATTTGCTATACCCCCTTCATAAAAACTTCAAATATTTAATTTTTCTTTTTTTTTCAAAAAAATGAATATTTCATATTTTATAATCATAACATTTGCAATGAATACAAATGAAGATAATGGTATCAGTTTTATCTCAAACACTCTCTTATCCGAGTTACATAAGCACAGAAATGAAAGGAACAATATGAGCAAAGAAGAAAAGGAACAGATGATAATCGACGCAAGAAACAAAGCTTTGAAGGCAAAGCGTGATAGCACGTATTTGATACATATTAAAAGCCTTTATAACAAGGTTATGAATCAGACGTCTTTAACAGACGAAATTAGCATCTTCAAAGTGAAGTATCACGAAATGATTAATGCGAAAAAATTCAAAAAAGCTCCTTTGAAAACCCCCAAAAAATATACGAAAGATTCTGATACTTTCCACAGTTTCGTCGAAGACTATGTGAAGAATTTGTCAGACGAGAGTCGTGAGTCTATTATCAAGAAATATGGAGAGGATAAAGCAATTGAGCTTCTTCATCTATGGCAAAATAAAGCTTTAGAGATGACTGAGGAAGAAAAAGAGGAATACTTTGCGTGTAGCACTGTATTCAGTATTCAAAGTGAAATTGCGATATTGATATTAAAAGATGAAATTGGAGCCCACATTGATTGGAAATATGAATGAAATGATTTTAAAAAAAACTAAAAAATCCAAATCTCTCATCGAGATTTTTGGTTTTTACTTTTTCAACGTTATCGATAGGTTTGCATGATTGTTTATTCTTTGGATTCGTGCGAGTAATATAGTATATACATGCATTCATTATATAATTATAATAAGGTTTATTTTATAGATAATTCTCTTATTGTTTCAATGATATTTTGTAACATACTGTCGACTGTTTGATCATCGTCTGGTTTTAATCTCTTTGCTTGAGGAGATTTATTGTCTTTATGGTCACTACTTCTTTTTCTCTTGGCAGTCGAATGCATAATTGATTCTTTTTGTTTATCATCGGATTTTGTTTTATTTGATTGAGGAGATTTTTGTTTATCATCTGAACTTGAAGAAAAATCATTTTTATCAGATGAAATTTCAGGAAGGTATTCGGAATCTTTATCTGATTGACGTTCGTCATTTTTTTCAGAAGATGAAATAACAGATAAATTAGCTATTGCTTTGTCTTTTGCAGCTCTTTGGCGTTTTTCTCTTGGTTCTATATGGTGTGATGTATCATTATCATCATCTGAAAAATATTCTACGCTTGAAACATCTTTTTGATCAGGAGAATGTACTTTACTTTTTGCAGTCTTTGAACCTTTATTATCAGATGTAATGTCAGTTCTTTGTATTATTTTTTATCTTGTTTCAAACTTTTCAAAAGTTCTTTTTCAACTTTTTCAACACCAATATCAACAAAATCTTTGATATCAATTATAGAATCTGATGATTCTAAAGTTCCATTTTTTAAATAATTATCCATTCTGGATTCGTCTGTATTATCAGATTTACCAAGTTTATATACAGCATATGTATCGTCTTTATTTTGTAGATGTTGGTTATCACGAAGAACATCGTGTGTAGTTTTAATAAAATACATTCTTCTGACTTTAATAGCATTTTTCAAATGCCGTGGATTCATTTTCAATCTTTCATCGACTGTTTTTTTCTGACATGCTTTTTGGTGATTTGTCAAACCACTTTTACTTGATTCAGTAAACAAACATCCTTCGTAAGGACATTGAATTCTATCAACGTTCATGTCTTTTGGCGCATCGCTTACGTTTATAACATACTTGTTCCAATATTGTTGTATTATTTTATTCTCTTCAAGTAAAGATTAAATATGTCGACGAAATCTACAACTACTCAGATACGTCCCCAATCGGCTCGAAGCGGCTCAGTAACGTTCCAGACACGTCCCCAATCGACTCGAAATGCATCAATAACTGCTCAGACACGTCCCCAATCGAGTCGAAACACATCTACAACTACTCAGATACGTCCCCAATCGAGTCGAAACGCATCTACAACTTCTCAGATACGTCCCCAATCGGCTCGAAACGCATCAATAACTTCTCAGATACGTCCCCAATCGGCTCGAAACACATCAATAACTTCTCAGACATTTCCTAAATCGGCTCGAAGCACATTGAATATTTCTGAAAAGGAAACAAATGAAACAGTCGAATTAGCTAAATACTGTGTAAATTTGATAAAATATTTGTATGAAAATCAAACTGAATTTATTTTAAATCAAAGTTTGTATTGTGATATGCCTGGGAACTATTATTGCAAAATTATTGGTTATAATATACCTGAAGTGCTAACAAAAGAAAATATAAAAGATATAAAATATACAATAGAAATAAATGGATATTTATCTTATTTTCAAAAAATATCTAATATAATGCCATTGAATATTTGTGAAAATGCAAAAATAATGATAGATCGTTACGAAAAAGGTCAAATACCTAAATTTGCAGATGAAGCTGATTATTTTGAAAAAATAAAGGAATTTGAGAGAAATGATTTTAGTGATGATTCGCCGACGAAAACTTCATATGAATTCGTGTTAAGTTTAACCGATCATTATAATTATAAGACATTATATGACAAACTTGAAAATAATTATTTAATATCTGCATTAAAAATCACCAAAAAGGACAAAAATAATCAAATTATACCAACTAATGAAGAAGACCAGTCTATATATTCTACGATAAAAAATGAAATGAAATTTATACTACCAAACAAGTCTCAAACTAATAAAAAAATCACCCAGTCTGATAAAAAATGGGAGATGACAGAAATTGAATTCGAGTTTGATGGGGAACTTCAAAAAGTTAAAAAATATGGATATCAACCTTCGCTTTTTGACACATGTGATAATATGGAAAGTAAAGATGATACCAAAAGTCAAAAAGTAAAGTTTATAACAAGATTAAAAGATGTTAAAAATAATAAAGGAAAAATTCTTAATTTAAATTTATGGGATGATGATCAAAAAATAGATGCTGTATCACTTGCAAAGGAAAGGTTTAGTGCAAGTAAGGGCATGATTTATTTAACACATAATATTCAAAATAAAGAAGCTGAAAACGGGTTTGCAAGTGTAATGAAGCAATATCGTAAAGAGTTTTTAGAATCATCTTTAGTTTCTGTAAATAATTTTCATTATGAACCGACATATCCAAATTTTGTACTATTATTTCAAGAAGCAGGGTGGAAATCATTGGATGAGACAATTTACGGACATGGTCAATTTATGTATACAAATTGTGAGATTGCAAATGGTCATTTAATGGTTAAATATAATGATGATAAAGATGATTATGACGTATATAGTCACTATACCTATAGAGCTGGAAAGCAATTAAAAGATAAAAAATATTATCAATCCATGATAAATAACGAAATACAATATACAGATGATGACAAAATCAATATAATAAACAAATTAAATGTTTTAATTCAACATTTCAAAACAATCGAGTCAAGACAATCAGGTGGTGTTATGTCAATGTCCGCTTCACAACCAACTCGTTCCGATCAAACATATATAGACGATTATTTAACTAAATTAGAACAAATTATCAAAGATAAATCTTTATTGAAAAATTCAAGAATTAACTTTCATTATAAAGATATAATACAAATTTTGAAGAAATCTCCACAACTTAAAATAGACGAAACAAAAAAAATTGATGAAATATTAACAGTATTAAAAGAATCTGTTTTTTTCCATCCTCAATTACAAATAACTGAAATTAAAAACAATAATTATCTAGGCGAAATTATGGTTCATGATTTAACAAACTATTTCGAAAAAGGATCTGTTATAGGTGATAAAGTCACTGTTTCTAAAAGATCAAGACAAGAATCATTAAAATCATTAAAATCATTAAAATCATCAAAAAGACAAAAAAGAGGAGGAGAAGCAACAGAAGCAATTGATACAGCAATTTACTTTGGAAAACGATTGTTTTCAATTTCATGTGACGAGCGTATGAATTTTGAAGTACAGAACAAAATTACACGGGAAAAAATTGGAAACGATAAGAAACAACTTTGTACAATTTTCAGTTCAGAATTTTTTGATCCTCGGTCAAATCAAGATAAATCTCATGTGTTATTGATTGCGATAGAAACAGCTGGACCTGATAGAAATCATGTTGCTTTAGTTATAGCAAACAAATCTTTTACAGAAGTTGTTATTAATGTACATTTAGAATCAGGGGGTCAGGGGGTTACAAATACATCTACTCAATTTGCTATTACAGAATTGAATATTCTTCTGGATAATATAATAGGAAGTAATCAACATCAATTTTTTAAAGATCATAAAGACACCATTGAAAACATAAGAATTTTTGGAGATTTTAATTTAACTTCAAACGTTATATACAACACATTGGCAAGTTTTGCTAAAAAACAAAAAATAAAAGATCACAATCTTTATATTTTGATGGATAGAATTAAAACCCATAACAATGTCAAAGTTCAAAAGGTAAATGATGTAAATTATGATAGTAAAATACCTATAAAACCAGAAGATACTGTTGATCTGAAACAAGAATCATCACACGGTAATGTATCAGGTTGTATTGATAACGTAATATATATAACTAAGAATAATATAAATATGATGAATAAAAAAGTAGAAAAGATTATTGTTGGTGGAAGAAAATTATCAGGCAAACAATATAAATATAGTGACTATAAAGAACTTTCAGATCACTCTCCTATAGTTATTTTGGAAAATCACAATGAAATTGAGGCATCAATGGATATTTCAGACGATAGCCAAAAAGAAACCGATGACGGACTTGATTGGATAGATTACTATAACTTGAGAGATTTTTTTAAATAAATTTTTCAAAAAAAACAAAAAAAATGACATAATTGTTTAAATAAAATTTCATACTTTCATTAGTAATGCCTACACCTAAGTCTACTCTTGTTGCTCCTCTGACAAAGTCGGGTAAGATTGATCATCGTTATAATGTGCCACAGCACGTTAAGAAAGATGGTACTCGTGATAAGAGAACAACTATTGTGAAGGTTTCAAAGAAATAGAAACATCATATCATATGTTCTGTTGACTCTAAAAAATAAAAAATCAAAAAAAGGTTTTTTATTTTTATTACATTTTTTAAGGTTACAATCAAATTGAATTATTCATATTTTCCCATTCCAATTTAGCTATTGTATATAACATTTCCATGTTTGTATTTGGAAAAACATGGATTAAATTTTTCAATCGATTTATAATGAAATAAGTGTAATCATTACGATTGTGATCAAAACTTGTTTCTTCTTTTGTTTCTATATATATATCATCAAAATTGTCATAAATATAATTATAAACTATACACTCATTGTTTTCGTGAATCATTTGATTATAACATGGTTCAATATCATCTAAATCCTCAAAAATAGATGTTGAATATTCATGATATATGTCCATCGAGTTTATTATTTAATATAAAATAATATCAATTTTTTATTTTTTGAGCAAAAAATGACCACATTTTGATTATATATTTTTAATAATGTCAAATATTCCATTTATTTCAGAAGACACTTTTATTTTGTTGAAAAACAAAAAAACATTTATAGTAAATGATAAAATAAAACAATGTAAGGTATGTGCATTCTGTAATAAGATTGAAAATGAAACAAATGTTTTCAAAACTTGTAGCAAATGCAAAATTAGTATTTATTGTTCTAAGGAATGTCAGAAAAGTCATTGGTTTCAAGGACATAAGTCGATGTGCAAACCATCAAATCCATTAAATGGTTATACAACTACTAAACAAAAACACTGTAGTAGAACTCTTCAATCATCCCTGTTGGATACTTATGAGTCATATATTCAATCACCTGGTTTATTCAATGAAATTGGTTATGATATATTATTCAACGATTCGGACTGTTATTGGTATGTCGAAGATTATAATGAAATGAGCTTTATATTGACAAGATCAAATAAAGCTCATTTTGAAACAATGTGTTCGAAATATAATTGGGAATTTATGTCAGATTATTGGAAAATATATTATGGAGAATGTATTGATGGTAAATTGGGATTAAATAAGCATAAATGAATACTTTAAAAAATAAATAAAAAAAATGTTTTTTTCATAATATTTGTGAAAAAATGACATAAGTTTTGTATAATGTAAAAAACATTCAAAAACTGACTCGAAAAAAATTCAATGGAACTACTTAAAATTCCAATTGACTTGATAATATGTCATATTTTTCCAAATTCGGGAATTGCAAGTACACTCCATATCATATGTGTATGTAAATTATTTCATAAAAATAAAAGGAAAATTCATATGAATTTGATCAAAAACGATGCATTTCTTAGTTTTTATACGAGATTTTATAAAATAAATCTTATCCATATTATTCATGAAAGCTCATTTTCATTTGAGTGTTTCGACTTGTTTTACAATAGTATCAAATATAATTCGAATACAGAATATTTATTCAATGAAGAATATAATACTTTGTGTGAGAAAAAGGATCAATATCAAATCAATAATACCTTTATATTATTTAAGATATTGAAGTTGTCGATACATTATGCAGTAAAACAGTTTAATATTGCAAATCAGAATAAATATTCATATATCATTATGAACGAAATGAAAAAATATTTCAAACAAATGTATTTTGCAAGAAATGGAGGAAAATATTTTACATCATTTATGGATGAAATATATACGAATTGGGAGAGATCCAATTTGAATTTATACAATATTTGCGAGGATTTGAATCTTATGTGCTATAGTAACAAATCTGATGTTTTGAATCAAAATCTACAAATGTTTGATTGTACCATTGTTAATCAAAATGGATATCAGACACGTGATTCTACTATATGTATTCACAGTTTATTTATAAACCAATATCAACCTGCTAAAGTTTATATTTATGTACATTTCATTATATTTAAGTATTTGAATATTGTTTTCAGAGAAAATATGGAACAATCTATTATTAAGGACACAAAATACTTAAAAAAAACAAAAGATATTATGAATACATATGAAAAAAGTATGAACAATACGTATTCGGAATTGATACCATCATATTTTCATCAAATGATTTTGAATGAAATTAATGATTACAAAACAAATATTCAAAAACACATCTAAAGTATTTCATTCTGTATTCATTCTGTATTCATTCTGTATTATCACTAAAAACTTATTTTTTTAGTTTTTTGTTAAAAAAATGATATAATATTTACATTTTGTTATTTTCAACTCTGATTATAATCATCATACAAATCAATGATGAATATTATGAAACTTCCAGTTGATATTCTTATTCATAAAATATATCCAAATATTGGTATTGCGGGCACTATTCTGATGACAAGTGCTTCGAAAAAATTTCATAAAGAAAGAAAACAGATTCTATCCTATGTTATAAATAATGATGATTTTCTTCGCAATTATACATTGGTTTATGGTGTTGATCTGATTTCGCTATTATCAAAAAATTCAATTTCTTATCGTTTGTTTGATGAACTATATGAATATATTCAATGTGGTTCAAATAAAAAAAAGTTATGTCAAATGAAAATACAAGATGAAAATACGCAGCAACTACATATAAATAATACATTCATTGTATTGAAAATTCTGAAAAAGGCGGTAAATTTCAAAATTAAAGATAATAAGCGTCGAATGAAGTGTTCATTATTGATAACAAGTATAATGAAAAAATACTTCAATTGTTTATTTTTCGCAAGAAACAAGGAATGTAGATTCTATGTTTCATATATGATGGATATTGACCATATAGGATGGGAAGATTGTGATATAAATCTATACAATATTTGCGAAGATCTTAATATAATGTCTGATGAAAAACATAAGGATGTTTTTCTGAATCATTTGAATAAATACTCATTTCGTACTAAAACTTGTAATATGAATAATGTTATAGCAACGAGTGGAATTATTATCAAAATATTTGTAGATCCAAGTTTGCCAATGAAAGTCTATATTTACTCGAATTATATACTTTATAAATATTTGAATGAAATGTTTGAAAATAATGTAGAAATAGATATGTTGAAAAATTCACAATATATAGAATCTTCTCTGAGTAGATTATCTATCTATGAAGAAATAAAAGATAATTGCAATTTTGAAGAGGTAGCAACAGTACCAAAATATCTCAAACAAATGATTGATATTGAAGTTAATAAATACAAAATCAATATCATTAAAAATTTTGATAAATAATTTTGAAATCATTATTTGTACCATTAGAAATCTTTTTTATTTTTTATAAAAAATGATAAATCTGTTTGTATTTTGTAGTTTATGAAATCTCATCAAAACCAAATTTGCAAAACTATAAGAAAGACATGTCATGCTAACAAGGGGCTATCTCAAATATTGTTATCAAAGAGACTGTCGTGTCCAGTCAAACCAAAAATGACATATAAAGTATCTTTGGAAAACCCTGAAGAATTGAAAATATGAAAAAAAATACAATCACCAAAATAAAAAAACAATACAAAGCATATGGATAACATTTTCATATGTTTTACGTACTTTTTAATGCATAAAAAACTGTAATATATAGTTATGGAGAACATCGTTATATATTATTTAGGTTTTTGACATTTACTGTATAATATATATTCGTTGTCTACTTTGACATATCTGGTTTTCCCTCCTTTTTTTACATAGATACTTCTGCGAAGCTTATTCTTGTTATGTATAATTATAACTTTTTCACCATTTAATATATATGTTGTTGATTTTTTACCACCTGTTTTATGATTTTCAAACACGTGTTTGATATTTTTCAATGCTTGTAACAAAATTAGCATTTTGTCATTTTTTAAATCATCATGTTGATATCCCGTCAAATACCTTTCTATTATCATGTTGTTATCTTCTTCGTTCAGGGGAATTTTGTAAATTAGATTTTGGTCACTATCTTTTGAAATTTCAATCCCATCGGTTTTAAACCAAAATTCATGTTTTCCACCCCCCACATTTATAATTGTTTTCGGTTCCTCTATATTCTCTATATTTTTCAAAGATTGTAAATGTTTAATGACATTTTGTTTTATACCAATTTCACTTAATTTTGCAGATGATTGTAGAATAATATTATTTAAAACTATTTTGAAATTTTCAATTTGTTCAGGATTTTCGATATCATTAAAAACACTTTTGAAATTTTTTATTAGCTCCAAGATTTTCATATCGTCGTCTGAAATATTTGGTTCTTCATCGCCCATATATAATGTTCAATTTCTATAATTAATGTAATATTTTTAAAATAATGTAGTGTTTTATAAATCATGTATTGAAAAACACATTTTTTGAAAGTTGTTGAACAATTCCATGTATAAGTTGTAGGATTTTTTCACATAATGAGAGAAAACTGATTATGTGTTATTAAATATTGAAGTAAGTATGAAATCTGATATTTATATATTGTATAACATTTTTAGCAAGTATCAATCGCATGAAACTGAATATGATAAAAAAGTTATATATGAAAATATCAAACAAAATATTGTGAAATTACACTGGGAAAATTGCTATCACTAAACTTTAGTGGAATTAAGATTCATTTGAGTCTAAGTGCGGAAAAATGGGTAATTTTTTTGCATTTCAGGTTGAATAAGGTTGTTATTTCAAACTAATATAAGAATATTTCGGTACAACATTGTATATTGAATTTAGTAAAATGTTTATGGACTTTATAGAAATAGGTACATCAGATTTTGAAACAGAAATACAAAAAAACGATTCGAAAATTGGATTGTCTGTAGAACCTGTTCGTCATTATCTTGATAAATTACCAAACAAAAAAGGATGTATAAAATTGAATGTAGCTGTAAGTAATTATACTGGAAATGCCACAATCAATTACTTGTCTGAAGAAAATATAGATAAATTCAAATTACCAGAATGGGTCAAAGGTTGTAATACAATAAACAGTTATCATCCAACTGTTTCTATGAAATTACTTGAAAAAGGAATTCATATTAAAGATATCATCACGAGTTATAGTGTGGAGTGCAAACCACTCGTACAAATTATGACAGAAAATAATGTATCTGGTGTATATTATTTAAAAATAGATACAGAAGGACATGATACAACAATATTGAAACATTTTTATAATTCAATTAATAATAATGATTTTTTACCTCATGTTGTGTTATTTGAAAGTAATATTTTATCAAAAGAAATAGACGTGAAGGAAATAATCAATATTTTACAATATATTGGATACGACCTTGTTCAATCAAATCATGATACTATTCTCAAATTAAATTTGACTAAATTGAGAAATAAAAGTAAATTTACTAAAATAGAAAATTATTGTGTCATGGAATATCCAGCAGAATATAATCCTGATTATTTACCTTATGAAAACACATTAGAACATGCTCAACAGTATTGTATCGAAAATGGTTATACTGCAGTAACATATCAAAATAATAGATATGAAGTAAGGGTTGGTAAATATATTCAATACCATAATGACTTTGATATAACGTCTTGGATATATATCTAAAATCAAAAATAATCAAATGTTAATTTTTACCTATAATTTTCGCAAATACACATTGGTAATTTCTTCCCAATATTTCATTCCACTCTATTGGATATTTTTTTGAAATTTCAAAACAATCCCTTGTGTTAGTTGCTGGATGTAAAGGATGTTCTTTCAATATATATTTATATTTACGAGACTATGCAGATGTGATTTGCGATTTTCTGACATCCAAAAACAATCCATTTAATGTCATAAATCACTATCAATCTTATATATTTTTAAAAAAATTGAAATATGAGTATTGAATGGTTTATTTGAGTCTAAGTGCGGAAAATGGGTAATTTTTTTGCATTTCAGGTTGAATACGTCCAACTTCAATCTCCCAATAAGGTAGCAATATTGTACCATACTTTTTGCGAACAATACTTGATATGCTTTGATCATGTCGGTTGTCGATAAAACACGGCAATTGTGTAAGATTATATTTATCTGTTATTAAATAAGGGTCTTTTTTCAATACATCAATTATCTCTTTGAACATTTCCAAAAGTTTGTCATTCTTTTTGTAAATTTGACAGCCTCCCATAATTTGACACGAATTGTCTATCTTACTATCAAAACTATTAAATATTTCTTTTGTAGTCCAAGATCTTTCATAAAGATTTATCTCAAATCCAATAGAATTGTGAGAAGAATTTGTCAACATCTCTATATATTCGTTAAAACGCTTAATACCTGTTTTTGCAATTGTACATCCAGAATCAAGATAAACTAATATATCATTTTGATTCATTTTAGCAAGTTCTTGTAGAATAATGTCATATTTCCATATCCAGTATCCTCCACCTCTTTTTAAGGACAAAATTTCAGAAAATGTTTTCTTAAATTCTTCAGTCAATTTATGTGGTTCATATATACAAATTTCATCAAACATTCCAAAGTTTTCTGCCTCTTCTTTTATTCTTTTTTTTGAATTTGCATATAAATCATCACCGTAACTAATAAAATGAATTTTCATTATATTGTTTGAACAATAATGATAAATTCTTAAATGTGTTATTATAGATTTTTTTGAATAATTGAAACGAGTTGTAAGATAATGCTATTTTCTTCAATTTGCATATCCCATTTGTTATGCCAATGATAGCAAAATGCTCCGTTGAAGAAATTATCAAAATCATACGTTTTTTCTGAATTTTTGAAGAAGTTGATAGTTCCGATATTATATGGATTTTGAATCCAATCTCCATTAAACCAACTACATGGCAGAACTAACATATCCAATGGTAAATCGTATGTTAATCTTGCTTCTTGAAAACCCCAACCTTTATTACGACTAATAATGTAATTGATATTGTTTTTCATCTTTTCTGACTTTGCTTTGAGTGATATAAAAATAGCATTGTTTGGATAATTTTGATTTTCCCATTGGTAAACACAAATATCATTTGCAAAATTTTTGAAAATAGGATCAAATCCTCTCAAAAAAAAACAGTCAAGATCAAACCAGCGCTAACATCCCCTTGTATAAAAGTATGTCGTTATACACTGACTTACCGTCTTCAGGAATATAGGAGGGTCCTAAAAATGGAAAAAATGTGTTTCTGTTTTGGTATAGATACTAGTAATATAGTAATCATAGGTAATGGAAATTTGAACTCAAGCAATGTGGAATCTGTATAACAAAGGTATAACAAAGATGTTATTTCAAAATCAGGGTGTGATCTTATGAATTATTTTTTGACAGTAAAAATTTGTTATGTCGTAAAAATATTATATAATATATAGTAGGAATGGTGGTCAAAGAAGAAAAATACTTTAAACATGCGACATTAGTTATTAATGGGAAAAATAAGAATATATACAAAACCAAAAACTCAAATGCAAAATTCGTAAAACACTGCAAAAAATACATTTCAATTGCTGAATTTAAAAAAGTAACAAAACCCAAAAAAAAAAGAGGGGGGGATAATATAGATTATTCTGAGGAAGCAAAAAAATACAATTGTACTGGAGATGTATTAAAAACATTGATGGATAATTTCACAACTGGTGTTATAAATAAAGAAGAATTTAATGAAGAATTTAATAGAAAATGTCCGCCTATAGATATAGAATCCGAAAACGATGTTTTCTATAGGGGTTAATGGGTTTACAACAACTATATTTAACGGGGGAGGATTTAGAAAGTGAATTAGATGAAAAGACAAAACAGATGGTTGATGTGAATTACATAACAAAATCCTAAACAGAAAGAGACCGGTAGCGAATTCTGATGAATGGTAACATGAACCAAATCGTGCACAACGTTCAGATTTTCTCTGTTAGATTTATTTCAAACTTGCTGTTGTATATTCTTAATCAGTTCTTTTATTTTTGTCAGAACGATATTATATTTTTCGTTATCGGTTTTATTATAAACTATAAACAACTTGTTTCGAATATGTTCGTACTTTTCAGTATCTTTAATTTCATTTAACATTGTAATCTCGTTGTTATCGCAATACATTAATAATACTTCAGAGTTGTTTTGAATAAGATTAGTTGACAAAAGACCAAGGTCTTTTTCTTTCCACAAGTTGTCTTCCATAACGTGACGATAAGTTTCAGAATTGTTACTTTCGAAAATTAATGGATTAGTAGGACGGCCTTCAACTCCTTGAGATCATAAACCTTTTCCTCATCGATGGAATTTATCTTTCACTTCAACCATTTCAGGATTCATATGATACGCCAAGGTCAACAAAATTATAAACATGATATTTGTCACTGATTGAAATATCAAGTTTGATAGATTCTGCTGTCAATACGACTTCTCCTTCTTCTTCGTTGTCACTATAATATGAAAGGACTTTGTTGTAAAAGAACTCTTTAGGAACAAAGGTTGTGTTGTCTTTTTCTTTTTCAAGAGAGAACTGACGAATCTCGCAATATTTTTCAATTTTTTCATTATAATGATTCGGTGTATTGTTTTCCAACCATAAAACAATTTGATGTTTATTATTAAAAACATTGAAATAATAACAAGATAAAATAGAATAGAAATGTTTTTCGTTTAAGTTTCCATTCCAGTAACAATGAAAAATAACAGAGTCATGATAGTTTCCTTTAAGGTTTTTCGACATTTGAATTGTATCATTGTAATCAGTTGTAAGTGCTAAAAGTTTCATTACAATATATATAATATTATGTTTTTATAACAATCAAAATTATATAAACATTTTTGCAATCTTTAATACATAGTAATAATGAACAAATTTGTAGATCGTATTTTTTATATTAATCTCGAACATAGGAATGATCGAAAAGAACAAATAGAGACAGAGATCCGTAAATTTGACCCATATTTAGAAATAACGGAACGTTTTGATGCAATTAACGTTAAACCGACATCAATTCGAGGGACAAATGGTGCGATAGGATGTTCAATGTCTCATTGCAAAATAGTCCAAATTGCAAAAGAAAGAGGTTACAAAAATATTTTAATATTAGAAGACGATTTTCAATTTATAGCAGAAAAAGAAAGATTGTTGAATAACCTTCGTATATTTTATGAAAATATTGACAATTTTCATCTAATATTACTTGGTACAAACTGTGCTAAATTTTATGACACTCAATATCCTGATATATACAAGGTATCTAATTCTCAAACAGCATCGGGATATATTATTAACAATTCAGTGTACGATGATTTTCTGAAAATAGCAGATTTGTCAATTGATAATTTAAACAAAACACAAAATGAAACTGTTTGGGCAATTGATCAGGCATGGAAAATACTACAAGGTGAAAATAAAAAAGTTTATTCCTTTAATAAAATAGAACGAATAGGTATTCAAAGACCAAGTTATAGTGATATTGTAGGAAATTATGTAAATTACGGTTGTTAAAAGAATCGAAACTGTTTAAGAAACCAATCGCAGTTTGTAATTTTTTTTTCACTGTGAAAATATTCATTTTGGTACATAACAAGTCACACAAATGTGATATAAATACTTCACATTGAAAACCGAAACACACTTTCGAGTGATATTTTTCCTGACCAAAATGCAGTGTACGTTCCCTGATTTGAAGAATCACGGCTTCACAACGTTGATACATGTTGTGTGAATGATATTTTGCACATCACAGTGTCCCTTGTGTAGCTGCATTGCATAACAATCTGATAAATATCACATGATAACAAACGATATTTGTAGCATGGTGACACAAGGGTATGTGTTCATGGAAGTTGCGACAATATGTTGTCTCATATATTGTTCATTGTCCTTGTTTGTGAGTCGACAGATAGAGAGGACATTCTGACAACCTTTTTTGCGTGGAAGAGAATGCAAGCATCTCTGAAGAGGAGCCAAGCATTTCCAAAGATAACACAAGAATTTCTGAAGAGGAAGCAAGCATTTCTGAAGAGTAAGAAAGCATTTCTGGGAAGAAGCAATCATCTCTGGGAAGAAGCAAGCATCTCTGAAGAGAATGCAAGCATCTCTGGGAAGAAGCAAGCATCTCTGAAGAGAATGCAAGCATCTCTGAAGAGGAACCAAGCATTTCTGAAGAGAATGCAAGCATCTCTGAAGAGGAACCAAGCATTTCTGAAGAGAATGCAAGCATCTCTGAAGAGGAACCAAGCATTTCTGAGAGGAAGCAATACTTTTGAGAGGAAGGAAAAAGGTATCTCTGTAGAAATCTTCCATACTACGAGACATCCTTTATCATTGCATTAAGATTCTTACATGAAAGTATCCTTCGTCACTGCATTATCATCAAAAAAGTGCTCAATATATAAGAATTATTTGTTAAATGTATATATCATATAAATATATGTCTGGATACAGAGATATTGTTCAAGACTGGGATCCTGTTATTATAAGATCTTCAAAAAATGCACAAATGTCAAAACAAACTCATCAAAACCCGGCTGGAACGAAAGAATTCATGAAACTCAATGAAAATGATATACCTTGTTTGAATAAAATGACAAGAGAACAATCACAAGAACTACAGCAAGCACGTAATGCCAAAGGATGGACACAAAAACAATTGGCCTCTTCATTGATGATAAATATTTCCATTGTTCAAAAGTATGAAAATTGTAGTGTTGAAAATTTTCAACTAAGTTTGTATAAGAAAATGATGGCTCGTCTTGGAGTAAAAAAATAAAAGGAAAAAAGTGTAACAACTTTTTTTAACCAGAATTTACATGAATATGAACGTATATAATATGAATTATAATCCGATTTTTTTTTCTAATATATCTTGGACAATTTCATAAGATATTTTTTTGATTTCTTGCATTCCACCCGATTTCTTCTTAATATTATAAAGGTATAAATAGTTATTCGTATCTTTCATCTCAATATCAATAATACTGATAATATCATTGAAAGATAAATTATAAGTGTATGTGTGAATACAACAGGTGAGAAAATAGAGAATTCTTCTGTGTCTATCAAAAAATGGATTCAGTTTTTTTACATCCTCTGTGATGTTATTCATATCTAACAGAGTCTGGAAGTTGACCATAAAGATTTCCATAATATTTTTACAATTTCTACAGTTATGATCATATTGTTTTACAAAATATACAGGCTCTTCATTATTGATATATACATTGTTATTGTCATCGACTGGAGTAAATCTGACAGGTGATGAAGATCTCATTATATAAAACGAAAGTTTGTATCATATCATTTTTTAACAAATTCATAACATATTTCTTATATATTTTTTAAACATAATAACTTATTTCACAAAAATTTAAGAGGTGTATCGTTTAAATATTATTTCTTATTTTCATAGTTTAAAACCAATATGAAAAAGTAAATATGAAAAAATGATTGTTTATATATACACAATTATATATCTATAATGAGTGGTATTACAGATGCTGTTATTGAAAATGACATCGTAAATATGACAAATGACATGAATTGCATGTATGTAGATGAAATACGACCAATAAATATTGATCTTATTGACTTCATATCCCAACAAACTATTGATGAAAAAATAAAACAGTGTATAATTCAATTAATCTGTAATGATAATTACAATGATTATCTTTCAATATATAATATATGTATGGAAAATGATATTGAACTACCGCCACTATTGTAATAATTTATTCCCATACTACAAAATCACCTTCTGTTAGAACAAATTTTGATATAGTATAATAGTATCTATCTGGTACTATTTCGGATGGTTTTTTAATAAGTATACGTAGAAGTTCGGGACGTGCTGTATTTAAATAGTTTAATATGTGTCTTTCTACTGGATTAACAATAGTAGAATGTAAGTTCCACATACCATGGCAATGTAATTCACCGCCTATGATATTATTCAATCTAACAAATCTATTTTTAACATCAAGTTTTGATATTAATCTATCTTTCCAATTTGCCGAATGCACCCAAAATTCGGGATTAGATATAAAACAATCAAGAGCTGGATTTATTTTTATGAAATTGTCTTCGACTGTATATTTGATAAGTTTAATTTCATCTTGTGTGAAATGACTTTGTGTGAAAGGATTTGTCGGGAATTTAGGATCGGGATTATTATTTTTTGCATTATTTAAATTATCAGTTATTACTTTTACAAGATATAAAACATCAAAGCACATATTTGATCCAAACATTATCTTTCTCCAATCTGATAATTCACTCCATTCGTCTAATGTATTTTCAGTGACAAGATAAGGTTCGTAATTACACATTTCTTTATAATGTTTATTTTTTTCGTTTCTTTCTGTTATCATATCTGGTTTAATTGTATTCAATTTTTTAAGGTTAATGTGTAAATCTGGGTTATTTTGTGCTATACGTCTTGATACTGGTGAAAAGCGATGTTCTGTACTGCCTAATAAAATATCATTTTTCGGAGATTTATAGAAATATAAACCGGTCTTGAAAGGATCATAATTTACATTGTTTAGTCTTGAAAAATATTTGACAAAAAGATTTATCAAACGAAGTCCTACTCCATGAATACACATTTCTCCTCTATTGGCAGAATCAACAAACTTTTTGACATCATTAAATGCTATTCTTTCATTAGATTTAAGTTTACTCAATTTCTCTGAAAGTACTTGAAGACTTTCAATTGATCTTTGAAATAAAGATGAGTCTTGTCTTTCCCAAGATCTTAAATTATTAAAATAGCAAGTTTTACCGGCATGCCCAACCGTATAAAGAACATCGATGTTTTTTTCAAATATAGTATTATATTGCTTTTGTTTTGCAATTTCTCCTTCAAAATATTCTTTAACTTTTTTTAATAAACTTGGATGATTTTTTAATAAAGTATCGACTTCTTCTTTTTTGAATAATGTAGAAGGTATATGTGGGTTTCTATTATTAAAACTGGAATCATTCACATACGCAAAGAGTTCTCTTGCAGAAAAACAAAAACCATCAGGTGTTTGAATAAAATCATTTTCTTCTATGTCTTTCACATTATCAAACATTAGAAAAGTATCATTATTTTTGCAATTTCTTTTGGTCGAAGATTTTTTTGTTTTGGTTTCCGCAACAACATTATTTGGATTTATAACACCATCTTTAACAAGTTTTTTATAAAGATATGTGCCAATTTGTATACATCTTTTTGTTTTTGGATTGAGTACTTCGCCATCTTTGCATTTACTTTCATTTTGTAAAATACCCTGTTTAATCAATTGTTTATGTGTAAGACCATTCATTGTGATACATCTTTTTGTTTGTGGATTATAAACTTTTCCAGGAGGACAATCCATTTCTATTAATTGATAATATAAAAATATTATATTATAGTAATAAAAATGTATGTATTTTTGGATTATATTTCTCGTTTAAGTGGATGGAAAATATTTTTGATAATGTTGTTTTTACTTTTGATCATTGATTTTATATATATTTATTTCACACAATTCGAAAAAGAAATTACAATAGATGAAAAATATACATACGGTGGTAAAGGTATTAGTCAAAGTGTAAGTGATAAGGAAAATAATGTTTATCTTGTGAGAAATTCTATATTTTATTTACACTGGGAGAGTATAGAAGTTTTTAATCAAATGAACATGAATAGCAAATATAAGGTTTCCGGGTATGGCATAAGAATACCAATACTTGGAACTTTTCCTATTATTATTCACGCCGATGAAGTTTAGATGAAATTATTCATCTAAAAAATTATTTATAATATCATCTGTTATAACGGTTGATCGATTATCAAAATCAAGCAAAAAACCAAATATTTCGTCATATCTTTCATGTTCTCCAATTGCATTTCGAGCAGGGTCATTCATATCTATTTTCACGATATTATTGAATTCATGTATTGATAAATTTAGATGATTGGCAACTCTTGCATTTAAAATATGATAATTAATGTAATTTTTTATATGACAACAGTTACAATATTTATATCTATAAAACAGGCTTTTTGGTTTTAATTATTTACATTTATCACATTTCCTTACTGGATCTTCTTCATTCATTTTTATACAGTTATTTAATTTTAAATATTTATAAACCGATCGAATGCATTGAGAACAAAATAACAAAAATTATTATATTTTTATAATAGTCTTGTTATCTTTTTTCTTTTAACGTAATAAAGATTAATAATATCTCCAATCTAAATTGAAATTGACCTTTTCAGAAAGAATCAATTCAACCATAACTCTATCTGTTTTCATTTCATGTGCATTATCCAGATTCTCTAAGCAAATTTTATCAGCATTATTCCCTAAACCATTTTTATTAAACTGATAAAGAAGAATCAAAGCTTTATTTATTCCATAACTACAGACGATGGTGTCTATTTGGCTTTGATCTAAGATATCATATACATATTCCCATATCCATTCATTAACATTTGAATGTTTTTCATCATACGCTTTATCATCATCTTCTGGAATATTTTGAAAATCTATTTTGTTATATCCATGTTGTTTCAAAAAAGTATAGTATTTGTCTTGAAATATAGCAATCTCATCTTTGTTTTGAATCACAACTTCCTCATAAATCTTATTTAGTATATCGTGGTTCAAATTTAAAAGATGCACATTCATTTTAATATATAAAAACTATCAAATATACCATCATTTTTTTATGTTTTTGAATGAAAAATATTCATAAGATTTCTTAAGCCCTTAAAATGAGTATATTTCTTTACATATTCTTAGATTTTATAAAATAAGTAAAACGATTACATTTCAAGCCATATTTCCATTTATTTTTTCAAAAATAGTAAAAAAATGATTAAAGTATTGATTTATACCATTTATATCATTATCAATGTCGAAGACTATGTTTTTAGACACGGAAACTAACGGGCTTCCTGAAGTCAAAAGTTGGGGAGTTTATTACGAACCTATGTTCTTATCTTACTATGATAATTCTCGTATGATAGAATTGGCTTACATCATATATAACGATGATAAAACGATTTTCAAGTCAGTCAATTATATCATTCGCCCAGATGGATTTGTAATTAACAACTCACAATTCCATGGAATTACAACAGATGATGCAAAGCAGTTTGGAGTCGATATTCAAGATGTATTTGAAGAGTTTGAATCTGACCTGAAAGATATCAACGTAATTGTTGGTCATAACATCAACTTTGACTTACACATAATCCTTTCTGAATGTTATCGTTCAAATAACATTGACATTGTGAGTAAGATTAAGAAAATAACTAAGATTTGTACAATGGAAACTGGAAAGACATACATGTCAGTTCGTAAATTTCCGAAACTTACAGAGCTATATCAATATTTGTTCAACAAACCTATTGACCAACAGCATAGAGCTTTGTCAGACACGCAAATTTGTGCTGATTGCTATTACAAGATGAATCCTTAACTCTCCTTTCTCTCCCTCTCCTAAAATAAAAAACTTAAAAATTCACCAAAAACCTTTCGTAGCTTGTATTGAAAGGTTTTTGTCTTTTTTCACAGAAAAAGTTGACTAAATATTTCTGCACAAGCAGAAAGGGGCAAGAGAGGCATTTGCTGATAAATACGACATAGTCCTGTAACTCCTTTACAAAGACGTATGATTACATCAGTTCAGTTATGCAAGGTATGGATGCAGACTGCTACAGCACGGAACAATCGCACAATAGAACAACATGAAGAAACAAAAAGAAATCTCGTGAAACTGCTGAGGGAAAGTGGAGCACACTCTCTTACGATCTCTCAACGAATGGACATTGCCCATTACTGTGTCTTTGCGACAACAGCAAGATTGTGTGAACAGAGCATCTTCCAAACATCGTTTTACAGACAGGAATTCGTCAAAGCGTTTGTGTACCAATCTGCTTTTTTTCAACAGAAGACATCTCCTCTGTCTGGGAGAGACAATGGTGTCTATTTTTTGACACCACATATATCACCAGATATGAAGCTGATGATCAGGAACAACATCAAACCATTATTCTCAATGCTCAACTCTCATATTGAACTTGTTTCAAAACCAAACTTGATGAATCTTGGACATGATTGTCTCAATATAATTGGAAAGATGGTCATGAAGGACAACGAAGAAAGAATTCAAGCTTGGGAATACAAATATTTTAGACGAATTAAGAGAAAATATGGTTTTGTTACAGAGTGGAGTATGAGAGACGAGAACGGAGATCGTTCGGCAAGGATGACTGAAAAACACCAGTATGATTTACCTATGACAATCTGGAATTACTGTACTGCGTGGGGATATAGAACAGAAGTTGTTGTTACTGGCAGTACATGGTTGGATATTTGGCAGGCATGTGATTCTGTCATACGTAATGCCAAAACTAAAGACGGTGACGAAGATCATCATTTATATATTGAAAATTTGGTCAAACCAAATGACGAATCGTTTGATAGTGTTGTCGGTGGATACTGTATAAGAGAATTTTTAAATGTTGAATTCGAGAATGATGCGAAAATCATCCATCATTATGAAAAGATAATAAGTAATGACGAATGTGAAGATGGTGAATGGGATGATGATAAATTTGGTGGCAACATTTGGTATGTAATAACAGGGTCGTGAAAATTTTCAAAAGTTCTTTCAAAATAAAAAATAAAGAATTTAAAGATCTTGTTGAATCTTTGCAAGAACTTATGATAAATGAACCTATTGATACAATGAACAAGAAAACCAGTTTTTTTGAACTTATTAGCCCTATTTTGTTTAATTCAACAGTAGATAAAGATGCGTATATTTCGAATAAAGGAAACACGTATGTTATTCACAAGTCTAAGTTAACTTTTTCACAATAATCAAAATAAAAAAAAACATAAATATAGATATAAACGTAAAGTGATGCAGTCATCAAGATCTATAATCAGTAAACCGAAATCTTACCAACGACCAATTCGACAACAAGTACCATCACAATCGAAATCTTATAAATGCACAAAAGAATTTACAGAAGAAAAAAAAAGAGATTTACAAACAATCATTAGTCTTATTATTGAAACGGATGATTATAGTAATGAAAAAAATATGAATTTTATTATTCAAAAGATTCGTGATTTTAATGGGGTTACAGTAGATATTAATATTATTAAACATCTTCTATTGAGATTTCTTCTTGAAATAAGAAAATTTAATCAAAAAAAAGAATATAATCAAATAAATAAAATACGACTTATAACACAAAGAATGCAAGAAGAAGCAGCTGATAGCTTATATTGTTACGATGCTGCATCTCATTTTCACCATTATGTTGATAATGAGATTATAAAAAAAACAGAAGATAGTCAAAAAAAACAGACGATATGTGTTAATGCTTTGAGTGTATCACAATATGCTGACAAGATATTAAATGACAATGGATATTTTGATGATGAAACAACTGGCGGGTCGAAGAAAACTAAACAATTTTCGAAGAAATATGTACCTAAACACTTGACTGAAAAAGACAAGAAAAAACAAAGCGATATGTTAAAAAAATCAATAAAAATGTATGAAAAAAAGCAGTATATAAATCGCAATCGTGTAGAATCATTTAAGGCAAGAAAGTCTCCTCATATCAAAAAAGCAAAAGAACTTTATAATGTTAAAAAAATCAGCCCGAACAAACAACTAGCAAAAGCAACTGGTTGTAGTGTAAAAGCCTTGAGTGACATTGTCAAAAAAGGTCAAGGTGCTTATTATTCATCTGGATCTCGCCCAAATCAAACAGCACATTCGTGGGGAATAGCAAGATTAGCAAGTGCTATAACAGCAGGAAAATCAGCGAAAGTAGACTATCATATTTTAGAAAAAGGCTGTGATAAAAAAAAGAAGGCTTTGCAACTTGCTAAAACTTTACAAAAAAAATAAATAAGATTTTCAACACATACAATATGTGTTAACTTTGTTAATAACAGTTTTAATTGCTCGATCGTCCTCTTCGAAAAGATAATTTGTATAATTATGAAACTCGGTTTCTTTCCGGAGGATTTCTTGCAACTGATTTATTTTATTATGAGAACTTACAGAAAGGTCTTTATTTATGTCACTTATAACAGATTGTTTTATCAAACATTTTAATGATATAACAAGGATATGTTTTTCCAAAAGGTTACGTAGACATTTTCCACAAGTAAGATATGACTCAAATGTCATACTACAAACGATTGAATGAATGTCGCTATAAACAGGAATGTCATATAACTTTGATTTTGTTTTTTTACAAAATGAACATTTTTGTTTTTTAAAATATTTAAATATTTTTTTCCATATTTTGTTCATTTCAATTTATTGAAATATTATTTAACTATATCATTTTTTGTTTGAATTTTGAAAAAATGATGTAATCAAATATTTTTATTGATGATAATACTCATGACTTTAAAATGCATTGTATGTCTTAAAAAACAACCGAACTATGGATTATCTGGTGACAAACCAAGATATTGTGCTGGTTGTAAATCGCACGATATGATAAATTTATGTAGTCCTAAATGCAAAAGTTGTCTCAAGAAATATCCAATATTTGGACTACCAGGGCAAATACCAAAATACTGTAAAGATTGTAAAAGTTATAATATGATAGATTTAAAACATCCTATGTGTATTAAATGCAAAATCAAGAGACCTTACTTTGGTTTTGCAGATAGAAAACGAATATATTGCAGAGATTGCAAAATAGACGGGATGATAAATTTAAAGACACCAATGTGTATAAAATGTAATAAAATATATCCTACATTTGGATTGCTTGGTGGAAAAAAGGAGTATTGCTTTACATGTAAGAGTGATGAAATGATTAATTTGCAAAATAAAACCAATAAACAAAATATGAATCAGGAAAATAAAATCCAAAAACAAAATGGTGATGTCGATAAATTCCTTAACATGGAATATATATTGTCAGAATATTCATAAACTGTCATTACATTTTCTAAATTTTCATTGGAAACGTAATAAAAACTGAAAAAATATTTTTAGTCTCGTATAAAACTGTCTAAAGGTCTCTTCTAAAAATCTCGTCAGGGAAAACACGTCATGCCTCTACGGAGAAATCCTGAAAGATCTACACGATCTCCTGAAATTGTTCGTGATATATCAGAATCTGAAGAAGGAGAATATGGAGAGGATAACGACGATGGATTTCATCTTTCCAATCAAGAAAGAGGATGTCCAACATGTCGCAATGTTCCCACCAATACCTTGAGAATATTTCCAGACGTGTTTAGATGTCCTGTATGCATGACAGAAGATGAAACGCATGTGTATGTATTTTTACCATGCGGGCATTGTCTTTGTAACGATTGTAAGCAGAGATGGATACCAGATTCAATTCATGTTCCTCTCCCAGACGTGGCAAATCTGAATATTGCAGATCAAAGTCCTGCTAGTGGACGCAGAGGACGACCAGTAATGTCTCCACAAGCAAGAGGCCCTGATTCCACAAGAAGGAGAAAACAGGCAATTATTACTGCGATTGAAAATAGGGAGTTCAATAATGCGATTGTTATGGACACAATATTTTATTGTGACATTCCAGAAACATTTAATTCTCCAGATCAAGAACCGAGGGAAGTGTTCAGACAAAGGCTTGCAAATGCGATGAATACGGAAGAAAATGGCAATAACGGAGAAGAAGACAATTCGTGGGTACATGCCTTACATCGTGTTTCAGTACATTTTGAAGGAGATAACCCGTTAGAAATTGTCAATTATACACTTACAATGTTGTACGGTGGTATCAATCTTACTTTGACATTACCTCTTGTCAAAGGATTGAAGCGATGTGATATTATCGGTTGTATTACAAAAAGTGACTATGATAACAGTCTTGTAATCGGGGCACTTCCAACACGAGATGAATGTATTGCTTACTTTGCATCCAATAAGAATGAAACAATTATTGACGAAGGAACAGAATTAATTGATATTTATCAATAAAAAACTTTGTTGCATATGGATAATACATAAATAAAAAAAGGTATGATATTGCCTTTTTTTTATTTATGTATTTTGATTTGATTATTCTAAATTTTATTTTCAATATTTTGTTTATATAATGATATCTCTTGTAAAATGTTTTTTTGAAAGGATACAGAAACAAAATGTTTATAAATTGAATGAAAACTTTGTTCGTAACCTTCAAGAGTTTTGATGGAGGAATTCGTAAATTTTGTATTGTTTATGAAACCTTTTTCAAGTTTAGAATGAAACATGTAATTCAAATATTTGAATATGGTGTAGTATGCAAATATAGAAACTTTGATAGGACACGAATCATCGTTAAATATATTTTCTATGAGAATAGACGTTGACATGATGTTATATCCGTTATTACTTACAATAGCGTTGTTAAAATTTAGCAAATTATTTTCGAAAATATCGGAATTCTTTTCATTATACATAAGATTTATATTCTCGCAAATGTTGTAAAGATTTATATTTGATCTTTCCCAAAAAGTATTTTCATTTTTCAAGAAGGAAGTATATGAATGATTACTTGTGTTTCTGGAAAAATACATTGATTCAAAATATGATAACATGTTGCAAAAGATTGTATTTTTTGTGCTTTTAATTCGATTAACTTCTTTTTTAGAAATTTGGCTATCAACGGAACACTTCAATAATTTAAATATAATGAATGTATTATTGATATGATTTTGTTCTTTTTTAGCTGCAATTTCAAATTTATTTTTAAATTTATTTTTCCCTCCATATTTGATAAAATCATATATTTCATCAAAATGATTGTATGAAAACGAGCTCTCTGATATTGTGCGTATAAGATTTATATGAAAGAACTTAATATAACGATTCAGAAAACGATCATTTATTATGAAATAGGAATATATTTTATTTCTATGTTTGTGAAATATTTTGGTTACTTTTGAAAACTTCACGATACCTTCTATACCAATATTGGGTATAATATTATATATTACAATTTCTGAAGGAATACTATATAACAATACAGTATTGGTGTTCATTTTTGATATCAAACTTCAAAATATTTTATTCATTTTTTCATCAAAAATGTATATTTTTACACTCTTGATCCAAAATAAAAGATTAAATTAAATTTACCTAATTATTTTGTTGTAAAATTATAGAAAATGTCTACAAACACTCAACGTAATGTAAATATGGATTTTTGGAAAATACCTGATATAAATGTTATTCATAGAAAAAATATTCAAAAATTAAAACAGAATAATGAAAGATCATGTGAATCATCTTCTAAAATGCAAGAAATACCTTTCTTTGCAGACATTGAAGATTTTGAATCATTGCAAAATAAGGAACTTATCACAAGTGCAATCATAAATATGTATATCAATTATATACAGGAACAAATTTCAAATAAAACCTATATTATATTGAATTCTGAACTTTATTATCATTTTGTCCTTGCAATGGATAACAATGATAATTTACATGGTTTTAAAGATGGTTATCTCAAACTTTTGAAGGGAAATTTAAAAAATAAGAAAATTATTTTACCTGTTAATCTTGATAATGAACATTGGATTTTCAGTATGTTCGTGCCAAAAGAAAAGAAAATTATATATTAGATCCTTATCATCATGTAAATGAAAATGTTTTCGATAATCTTAAAATATTATGGACACTTCAAGGATATGATCCAAATATCGAATATGAACCAATATATACTCAAGAAAATCTTCCAAAACAAGGAAGGACTGATATTACAAGTTGTGGAATATTTACATTAATGAATATAGCTTATTTACTGTTTTTAGATAGATTTCCTACAAATAATGACTTCAAAACTGTCGATATTCCAAAAATAAGAAAGTATATTTTCGATATAATAATAAACAAGGTTTGTAATTTCTGATTCGTTTTTTAACCATTTAGGATACTATCGATTGTTTATTTAAGAACGATTTTATATTTATTTACGATTTCGACACCATTGATAACACGTGTTGTTTGTTTTGGTAATTTTTCACGAACAGCAGTATATGTATAAACTTTTTTATCAGAACCACGAGTTGACTCTCTTAAATCAAATTTAACACTATTTGTTTTGTTTTTTGCATCTTTATCTTTTTTTGCAAAAAGTTTTGATGCGGCTTTTTTAGCAGCAGCGGAAGGTGTTTTAGATATATATCTTCCACCACTTTCTTTGATACTCGAGCTTGACACTGTGAAACTTCTATCCATATTCTATATATATATAAATATTTTTCTTTTAATCAATATAAAAGAGATCTGAAAAATAATATGTTGAATATATAGAAATAACATGATTAATATTGTTAAGAAATGTAAAACAAATTGTCAAGAAATTGGCAAGAAATGCAATACAAAAACTGGAAGATGTAAAAAAATAACCAGTAAAGACAGTCCTTATTTGTCGCCTAAAGTGTCACCTAAAGTGTCACCTAAAGCATCTCCAAAAGTGTCACCTAAAGTATCTCCAAAAGTGTCGCCTAAAGTGTCGCCTAAAGCATCTCCAAAAGTGTCACCTAAATTAGTGAAAAAGAAGCTTTGTAAAGAAGACTGTTCCAAATTTTTGACTACGACAGGTTTGGAAAGAAGATGCAACTATAAAACAGGTCGATGCAAGGCAGTGATACCAGAAAAACCTAAACTGACTGAAAAAGATTGTGGAATGTTTGAACGTTTGAATGAAAGTAGAACAAGGTGTATCGCTATTCCTTTCGGTGAAAGATTACAAAAATTACAAGATTACAAAGTTTATTTTGAGGTTAAACCATACAATATAAAAAAAGCACAAGAGTTGGGTGCAATATGGGATAAGGAAAAGAAACAATTATATTATACTGGAAAAGTGTCACTTGGAAATGTTATGAAATTAAACTATATGTCTTTACAAAAACCAAATAAAAAGTATTTGAACAGCGAACAAGTGCCATATGAATTCAAGAGATATGCAATGATATCTGGCGCACGCTGGGATCCAAAAGAAAAACAATGGTACTATTTTGATAATTTACCAGAACAGAATCAAATAGTACTTAGAAATGTAGATTGGAAACATTTTAATTATAGATATCGATATGAACTTATGTATTAAGTTTATTTTTTTTGTGCGAACCAAAATTTTGTTTTTAGTATATTCCTCATTTTTTATGTATCAATTGAATATATTCATTAACCAATTTTAATGAAGTTACTTGTTATTGGTCACGGTAGACATGGAAAAGATACTGTGTGTGAATTCTTACAAGAAAAATATGATCTTAGTTTTGAATCAAGTAGTAGATTTTGTTCAAAACATTTTATTTTCGATTTGCTTAAAGATAAATACAATTATAAAGACGAAAACGATTGTTACAATGACAGGTTCAATCATAGAACAGAATGGTATAATGCTATACGTGAATATAATAAAAGTGATGATTCACGACTTGGTAGAGAGATATTAAAAATGTATAATATATACTCTGGTTTAAGAAACAAAAATGAATTCTTTGCATTGAAAAAAAATAAGGTGTTTGACTATTCAATTTGGGTAGATCGCAGCAATTATCTTCCATTTGAATCAAGAGAAAGTATGAATTTAGAGCAATGGATGGCCGATTATACAATAGATAATAACGGTAGTTTAGATGATTTGAAATTAAATATTATGAAATTAATGGATCGATTAAAAACATAGGTTCAATAACACGACATTTAATCAGTTAAATTTATGAAAACTTTTTTCATTCTCATTGATAAACTCAAATCTTTATTTCGAAATGAGCTTATTGATTGAGATACAGTGAGTTCTTTTCTGCGAAACCAAGGAAGTTTAACAAACCCCAAGCAATATATTGTTTTGAACTCTTGAGCGTCTTTCAATTGTTTATCATCATTGGATCGTTTATCATCTTTCGATTGTGGATTATTATAAAATGAATATATATAATCTTTTTGATTATCAGAATTTGATAAAGCATTTGACTTCATGATTTGATCGACAAATTTTGAATATCCATCAATAATATCAGTAGATACTAAAACATCTTTCATATTTTTCCAAACAAAATAATTTTTATAATACTATTTGCTAAATAACGATATTATAAAAATGTTGAAAATAATCATTTTTTCCACCCTTATCAAATATTACTTGTTTTTATTTTTGTATGACAAAGTGATATAAATTTTTCACATAAATCTTTGTCATTTCTTGAAATATATGGATTTTGATACATCAATCTTATAATATCAAGAGATATTTGTATATTTTGTTTATCATTGATGTTAACAAATGGCATTAAAATGTAATACCATTCACGAATATTTACGTCATCGTTTTTTTCGAAGTTTTTATAAATAAATGTAGATGATATCTCTGCTGCAAGTTTTGAATATATTTTTTTATAAGCATTATTATTTATTTCGTACAGTTCAGCCAATTTACCAGGAAGTTGATCAAATGCAATTATTGCGCCTATTTTCACTTTTTTGTTATATTTATGAAAATCAACTGTGTTACATTCGAATATGAATTTGATGTCATCAAAATAATTATCTATGATATATTTTGTGTTCTCATTTTTGTTCTCAAACCAATCATTGTAAAGATTTTCGAAATGTTTTGCTTTTTCCGACAGCATTGTTATTTAACAATATAATCACAATCATTTTTTATTTTTCTAATATCAATACAAATCAAATGTGTTTTTTGAAGAGCCACATTTGAAGAGACACATTTTAAGAGACACGTGAAATGGCATTTGGAAATGTATGGAACTTGTTGTTTGCTTCTGTCGTTCACACGCTACCGGGCGACACATATGTCAATGAGGCTGAAGAGACTGGTGCCGATGAGACAGACGATACCGAAGAGACAGTCGCCAACGAGGTGGATGCCAACGAGGTGGACGAGGTAGATGCCAACGAGATGGAAGAGACAGGTGCCAATGAGGTGGAAGAGACAAGCACCAACGAGATGGAAGAGACAAGCACCAACGAGGTGGACGAGGTAGATGCCAATGAGGTGGAAGAGACAAGCACCAACGAGATGGAAGAGACAAGCACCAACGAGGTGGACGAGGTAGATGCCAACGAGATGGAAGAGACAGGTGCCAATGAGGTGGAAGAGACAAGCACCAACGAAGTGGAAGAGACAGGTGCCAATGAGGTGGAAGAGACAGGTACAGAAGATGCAGACGAGACAGGCGCAGACGGAGAAAGTGGTTCAGGAGATGAAGACACTGTCGGGGATTCAAACATAATGACGAGATTGAAAAGAAGAAGGTCTACAAACTACAATGCTGATATCCATGGTAGCTCGAGCAAAGATGTCTTCGTACCTTACACCAAAAAGAGTCGGGGAAAACCTCAAAATGTTAAAGCTCTTGTAACTGTAGATGTTGGAAAGAAAGGAAACATCAAAAAAACTAAATGCAACAATGCAGCAAAGGTAGGAAGAACACACGGAGTTAATCCAACATCGACAGTTCAAAAAACAGTGGCGACAAAGAAACCAATCAGAAAAAATGTTTCTCCTTCTAAAAAAGCAGTTAACTACAACAATATAGCATCGTGTCTCTCTAAAATGACACGGGATATTGATACTATCAAGAATTTTACGAAGGATATCAATATTATTAGAAAAGTTGTTTGTGATATTCTGGATATGCAACAATTTATTCAGGACAATATGACAAAGAGTTCAGAAGAAGGGGGTAAATAATGATGAACAAGATGGCGAAATAGGAGATATTGAGATCGATAGAGAACACGACGAACAAGAAATTATGAATTTGATGGATTTTTAATAAAGAATGTTACAAGTTTGATAGCAATCCTTCACAATTTTTAAATAATGGGGATATATAAGAAATTAAGTCGATAATATTTTATATAAGAAATTAAGTCGATAATATTTCATGTCTTTTAACCCAGGTGTAACAATATTTATACCATTATATAATGGTGTAGAGTTTTTAGAAACTTCATTATTATCTGTAATATCACAAACGTATGATAATTGGGAAGTAATTATTGGTGTTAATGGACACGGTATTGGTTCAGAAACTGAAAAAAAAGTAATGGAAATAGTGAATACCAAAAATCGTTTTATTCATAAAATTCGAGTTGTAGTATACAATACAAAAGGAAGATCAGAAACATTGAACAGTATGGTATTAGATGCAACTTATGATTATATTGCAATATTAAATGTTTTTGATATTTGGTTACCAGAGAAATTGGAACAACAAGTACAATATCTTAAAAATTATGATGTTGTTGGAACACAATGTGAATATTTCGGCAAAATAGAAGGATATCCAAATGTTCCATCTGGCGATTTAAGTCATATTAATTTTTTAATATCAAATCCAATCATAAATTCAAGTGTAGTTTTGAAAAAGAAGGATGCTTATTGGACTCAAGATGTTTTAGACGATTATGATATATGGTTGCGATTAAATCATGAAAATAAGAAAATTTATAACATAAATAAAATATTATACAGACACTATATCCACGAAGAAAATGAAATTAATCCAGAATACATTAACGAATTGAAAACTAAATGGAAGGATATATATTCTAAATAATACCAAATTCTTTTTTGAAATTTTGAAATATTTTTTCAATATTGTCTTCATCATAGATAAGTTTTCCAATGGTATATTCTTTAATTAACTCTTTAACACTTATACGCCTGCTAAATGTATCATTTTCATCTCTAAATAAAATTTTTATTATTTTTTCTCGATCAACTGTCTTGGCAAAATAAAACAACATATAAGAGAAAATCAATAAATAATGGTTATCTTCTTGCGATATAGCTTGTTCTGCAATAAATTTAATTGATCTCAAGTTGACCTCTTCAATATCAGATAAGATGTATTTACTCAATGATTTAAAATGTGATATATTTATATTTTTATTTGTTTGAAATATTTTATACATTTCAAAGATATAATATATATTGAATCCAATAGTATGCCATGTACCGTCCAATTTTGATGAATCGTAATTTGTTATATCATGATTTACTATTATCAAATCTTTTGATGTAGTTTTCAAGTTATATATATTATCGAAAAGATCAAATAAAATTTCGTCAATAATTTTGTTTTTATCATAATCATTTTCGTGATACAAAACAACACTATGTTTTATAACTTGATATACAATAAATGTGTTATTTAAACAAGTTGTAGAGATATCTTTTTTTGGTAATGGCAATTTCTTTTTCAATTCTTTTTTATTGAAATTTTCATCCTTAATATATATTAATATACTACCAAGTTGATCAAATGAGAAGATACTCTGTTGTACAATTGGCAATATATTTTCTATATAATGAAATTTGGTAAATTTTTTAACATTTGTATTTTCAAAAATCATCAACATCATATTGACGTCTTTGTTCAAGGTTTTACTAACCGAAGCCAATTTTTTCATTGTAACGTCAGAGCTATTTGAATATAAAAGATAGCTTGTAATTTTGGTATTTATATCATCTGGTAAGTTTGAAATATCAAGTGACATATGTCTATAAGTTATAAATATTAAAAAAGAATAATCAGTTTTTAATTCAAAATAAAACTTTTATGAAAAATCACTAACATGTACTCAAAATCATAAGATTCCTTAAGCCCCTAAAATGAGTACATTCCTTCACATATTTTAGAATTTTATAAACATATTTTATTTTTTAGAAAAAGTAATGAACATGTACTCAAAATCATAAGATTCCTTAAGCCCCTAAAATGAGTACATTCCTTCACATATTTTAGAATTTTATAAACTTATTTTATTTTTTAGAAAAAGTTATGAACATGTACTCAAAATGTAATATTCCTTAAGTCCCTAAAATGAGTACATTCCTTCACATATTCTTAGATTTTATAAAGTTGTATAATTATTTTAAAAAAGTTATGAACATGTACTATTTTCCTTTTCAAAAAGTATTTTTTAGAAAAAATGATACATGATATTATTGGTTATATATGACTTTATTAGACAATATTAAGTATATTGATTATAATTACGTCAAGGGATATTATTATGAAGAATATGTCTTGAGTATTTTACACCAATTTTATAATGTACGTGAAGCATATCTTTGGAAAAATGTTCCATATCGATTATTTTTGGAAGCATCTATCATTATAGATGATGATAAAATGAATATTAAAAAAAGATATCAAACATATCAGTCAAATATTCGTTTCAAAGTTTTATTGGATACAGGAATCGATATAGTTGCTAAATTAAAAAATAATGATATTTTACTCATTCAATGTAAATGTTATTCACATCGATGTATTTCCCAAAAAAACTTAGGCGGATTTTATAGAACAATATTGGATACTATTGTTTATAACAAAACAAACAAGAAAAGAACAAATATATATGGTGTTATCGCACATAGTAATTATTTATCAGATATTATAACATCAAGTTACAGTTATAAAACAGGAGTTGTTCAAGATATTTTTATTCCATATGAAAATATATCAAATGATACAGCATTTGTACAAAATAAATTGAAAAGATACAAGGATATAGTGTTCATTATAAACTCAATTATGATTTTAATCAACATATCTTGTTTATTTTATATTATGAAATTTCAAAACATAAATGTATAAATTTTGACGATTTTTTTTAAAAAATGATCGACACTTACTTTATTATGATCATCTTAATAAACAAACACGCTAAAATGTTTACTGTCAAGGTTATCGAGGAGTTCAACAACACAATCGACACCAATAGGGTTTATGATCTGGAGGAGCTCAAGACCATTATTGGAGATGTTTTTAAGAAAGTCAAGGATGACGAGAAGAATGCAAAGAAGAACAAGAAGCTTGACGAGAATGGAGAGAAGAAGCCAAAGAGGGCTCCTACTGCCTATAACAACTTCACAAGTTTTAAGATGAAGGAGATTCGTTCCACAGACCCTTCTATTACGGCCAAGGAAGCTATGAAAAAGGCAGCAGCAGCTTGGAAAGAGATGAGTGATGAAGAGAAAAACGAATACAAGAAAGAAGCTTAAACAAAAAAATCAAAAAAATAGAAAATGTTCGTAAAAGAATATTTTTTATTTTCAAAACATTTGCATAAATTTTGACGATTTTGTGAAAAAAATGATCGACACTTACTTTATTATGATCATCTTAATAGATAAACGACCACACTTTATCCAAACACACTTATTAAAAATGACTACTGTCAAGGTTATCAAAGAGTTCAACAACACAGTTGACGAAAATAAGGTTTACGATCTTAAGGAGCTCAAGACCATTATTGGAGATATTTTTAAGAAAGTCAAGGATGACGAGAAGAATGCAAAGAAGAACAAGAAGCTTGACGAGAATGGAGAGAAGAAGCCAAAGAGGGCTCCTACTGCTTATAACAACTTCACAGGTTTTAAGATGAAGGAGATCCGCTCCACCGACCCTTCTATAACGGCCAAGGAAGCTATGACAAAGGCAGCAGCAGCTTGGAAAGAGATGAGCGATGAAGAGAAAAACGAATACAAGAAGGAAGCTTAAACAAAAAAATCAAAAAATAGAAAATGTAAAAAACATTTTTTATTTTTCAAAACAGTTCAATAAATTTTGACGATTTTGTAAAAAAAATGATCGACACATTGCCTTAATGTGATCATCTTAAAAACAAACACGCTTGTCAAAAATGACTACCACCAAGGTTATCGAGGAGTTGAACAAGCCGCAGCGTATTGACAGCAATTGTCGTTATAATCTGCGCAACAGGACGCTGTCACAGCCAGCGGTTACGCAGCCTGAATCACTTTCCTCTATGTATAAAGAGATTGATGAGCTTAAGCGCATTGAGCTTTCCTTGCGTGAAAAGCTTAAAAAACAAAAAAATATTGAGCACATGTTGCGCAAAGAACTTGATGACCAGTGTATAGTTCAAAACAAACTCGTGGTAAAGACCGGTTTCTACGATTATCTTGAAGATAAGTTCATGATTAACAAAAAGCACTGTCCTATCCTTCACAAGTTCATAATCTTCATCATTTACTGTTTTACTCATATCTCTCTCATTTTCAGCGACACACTTGATACTGTTCTTGAATATCCAATTGTCAGTGCTATAATCTCAACAATGACTATTCTCTATATTTACCCTGAGAACCTCATTACTATCATTGACATAAAGATTTATATCATTGACAAGGTTATTTATATTATTGACACAGGTATCTTCGAAAACTATATCAATATGTTCAAAAAATATCTGATAGTGTTTAAGAATATGTGAGAATCATCGACAACTCGTCATAACAAACAAAACAAATAAAAAACCCAATAAAAAATCCAAAAAAAAGCGATAACATACATATCAGTTATCGCTTTTTCGGTTTTATTTTACCTTTTACCTTTGTAACATAACTTGATTTAATTTCAACTTAATTTTCAAAACATTTGCATAAATTTTGACGATTTTGTGAAAAAAATGATCGGAACTTACTTTATTATGATCATCTTAATAGATAAACAAACACACTTATCAAAAATGACTACTACCAAGGTTATCGAGGAGTTCAACAACACAGTTGACGAAAATAAGATTTACGATCTTAAGGAGCTCAAGACCATTATTGGAGATATTTATAAGAAGGTCAAGGACGACGAGAAGAATGCAAAGAAGAACAAGAAGCTTGACGAGAATGGAGAGAAGAAGCCAAAGAGGGCTCCTACTGCCTATAATAACTTCACAAGTTTTAAGATGAAGGAGATCCGCTCTAACGACCCTTCTATCACTGCCAAGGAAGCTATGACAAAGGCAGCAGCAGTTTGGAAAGAGATGAGCGATGAAGAGAAAAACGAATACAAGAAGGAAGCTTAAACAAAAAAATAGAAAAAAATAGAAAATGTAAAAAAACATTTTTTATTTTTCTTCAACTTAAATTTCAAAACAGTTCCATAAATTTTGATAATTTTGTAAAAAAAATGATCACCCCCCTGCTTTATTATGATCATCTTAATAGATAAACAAACACTCTTATCACAAATGACTACTACCAAGGTTATCAATAAGTTCAACAAGCAGCAGCCTATTGACCGTAATTGTTCTTATAATCTGCGCAACAGGAAGCAGTCACAGCCATTGGTGCAGACTGAATCACTTTCCACTATATATGAAGAGATGGATGAGCGTAAGCGCAATGAGCTTTTCTTGCGCGAGGTTTTCTACGATTATCTTAAAGATTACTTCGTGATTAACAAAAAACATTGTTATATCCTCCACGAGTTCATAATCTTCATTATTTATTGTTTTACTAATATCTATCCTATTTTGAGTGACATTTGATTCCCAATTTTTAATGACACAAATGATACTGCTCTTTTCGAATATCCAATTACCAATAGTATAATCTATTTAATATATTTTCTCTATATTTACCCGGAGAACATCATAACATACAAAAAATTCCAAAAAGCGATAACATACATATCAGTTATCGCTTTTTCGGTTTTATTTTACCTTTATAACACAACTTGATTTAACTCAATTTTCAAAACATTTGCATAAATTTTGACGATTTTGTTAAAAAAATGATCGACATTTACTTTATTATGATCATCTTAATAGATAAACAAGCACACTTATCAAAAATGACTACTATCAAGGTTATTGAGGAGTTCAACAACACAGTTGACGAAAATAAGATTTACGATCTTAAGGAGCTTAAGACCATTATTGGAGATATTTATAAGAAAGTCAAGGACGACGAGAAGAATGCAAAGAAGAACAAGAAGCTTGACGAGAATGGAGAGAAGAAGCCAAAGAGGGCTCCTACTGCTTATAACAACTTCACTGGTTTTAAGATGAAGGAGATCCGCTCCAACGATCCTTCTATCACCGCCAAGGAAGCTATGTCAAAGGCAGCAGCAGCTTGGAAAGAGATGAGTGATGAAGAGAAAAACGAATACAAGAAGGAAGCTTAAACAAAAAAATAGAAAAAATAGAAAATGTAAAAAAACATTTTTTATTTTAACATAAATATTTACAAGGTTTATAATCATAAAGAGTCAATTCTTTATGATGTTATCAAGAATATCGTAAATAAGAGAAAAACATAAAGAAGAACACGACAAGATTACATTGATTCTTTTTCATTTTATATTTGACAAATATTGTTATAAAATATTATCATTATAAAATATAATGATGTAATATTGCATATCCAACACCATAATGATCCCCACGTATTAGTATCACTGAATAATACTATTGTTATAATCAGTAATATGGTGATAGATATTAGTGGTAGATACATATTATCGATTACCCATCTTGATGCTAAAAATATATACCATATTATTACTATAAATAAATTCCAATTCATCCAATTCCAAGACAAATGACCATTTTCACTTGGGACTGATGAAAATGATACAGTATTTAATGGTATTACCAATGTATATAATACTGTAATAAATATCAAATATGCTGCTAATAGATATGGTATCAATTCTGGTTTTTTTTCAATTGTTAAAATATTAAAAACTGGTTGTGATAATATAATCAATAATGCTATTTGAGATAATAATTTGTTAGAAAATGTTTCAGACCATATGAAATATTCTATTAACTGTATAATGATAATTGATTGATAAAATATGACATCGTTAAACGTCGTTAATTTATTGTAATATGAAAATAACGAAGCAAATAAGCCAAAAATATATGTATTCAATGACACGGATGCATTCCAGCACATAATACTGACCTTTCTATATACATATGCATAAAAGAAATTATTGTCACATTATTAAAGGTGACTGAAGATACTGATATGTACGTGCATATACGAAACAAGTTGTTCATGTTATACAACAAATCTGATAATGAAAAATATAACAATGTTCGTACATGAATATTTTTTATTGAAGTAAAATACTTAAAAATAACTGTGAAATAAGGATATATCCAATTAAATAAGAAACATATTCATCGATGAGCACTGCCAAAATTATAGAAGAGTTTAATAATACAGTTGACGAAAATAAGATTTACGATCTTAAGGAGCTCAAGACCATTATTGGAGAGATTTATAAGAAAGTCAAGGATGATAAGAAGAATGCAAAGAAAAACAAGAAGTTTGATGAGAATGGAGAGAAGAAACCAAAGAGGGCTCCAACCGCCTATAATAACTTCACAAGTTTTAAGATGAAAGAGATCCGATCCAATGACCCCTCTATCACCGCCAAGGAAGCTATGTCAAAGGCAGCAGCAGCTTGGAAAGAGATGAGTGATGAAGAGAAAAGTGAATACAAGAAGGAAGGTTAAATAAAAATACAAATATATAAAAAAGTTCCTTAAGTATTTAAGTATTTAAGTATTTAACTATCTTTATTATGAAATGGACAATTTTGAAATAATATATTGCATTAATCTTAATGAACGAACTAATATATGTAACGAACTTACAAAAATGAATGTAGATATATCAAAGGTAAAACAAATTGATGTGATTAGAAATAATATATGTGAGGAAATGGGACTGTATGAATCTCATTTGAAATGTCTAGAACATTTTGAATCATGTAATTTCAAAAATTGCCTTATTCTCGAAGATAACTTTGTTTTTAAAAAAGAAAAAGACGAAACAAATGATATCATTTCCAATTTTTTTCAACAAAATCTATCATGGGACGTCTTGATGTTATCGGGAATTGAGCAACAAATTTATCCATCGAATATCAAAGGATTAAATAAGGTAATTAATGTTCAGAAAACATCAGGATATGCCGTGAATTTGCATTTTTTACCAACCTTGAAATCAAATTATATAGAAGGATATCAATTGTTGAAACAAACTTTAGATTCCAATAAGTATGCAATTGATCAATACTGGAAAAATATTCAACCATATTGTAACTGGTATATTTTTGAAAATAAATTAGGTTTTGAAATTGACGACTGTTCGGGTAAAAATGAAGACCATAATTTGTTTATATTAGGAATTATAACATGTAAAATGAATTACAATCTTGCTCAACGGCAATATATAAAATACTTGCACAATGTTGATAAATATCCCATTACTTATGTCAAAGTTATAGGAGATGAAAACTTAGATACACCATGGTTATATAGTGAAAAAGATAACCTTTTAATTATAAAATGCGATGATGGATATTTAAATTTACCAAATAAAGTTTTTCAATTCATAAAAATAAGCAAAAGAATTTTTAAACGATTTAAAGGGATATTCAAAACAGACGATGATATAGAAATAAATATTAATAATTTGTATAAATTATTGCTAAAATTTCAAGACATTGACTATTTTGGAAATTATGCAGGATGTGAAGCAATTAAAACAAGTTATGTTATGAAAAAAAGATATGTTACTGATAAATACAAATTATTTCAAAATCATCTTGTAGATACAGAATTTGGTCATTTTTGTTCAGGAGGAGGTTATTATTTAAATGAAAAATCAATTGACATAATTATTGAAAATGAAACATATTTTAAAGAATTTCCCAAAAATGACTATGAGAAATATTTATATAACAATGATTATTTCAAAGGATTGAATATTTTTGAAGATAAAAGTATTGGTGTTATATTAACTCGTAACAATATTTTACCAAATAAACCATATTTTGATGAGAACTTTTATAAACTATGTGTAAAATGGAGTTAATTCTTCAAATACCACGTAGAAAAAACCTTATATAACATGTAAAAAACATATAGTGAAATTATAAATATAACAAATAAAGTCACAAAAAGTTGAATTGTTGCTACAAATCTATTTAATCTACAAAAAAACGAAGTGTCTTCAATTGGACATCTCTGATTATTTGTGTTACCAGACATTGCACCAAGACCCCCTATACCGATTGCTGTACCTGCCATATTCGTAATATCAGAGGTAGAATCAATCTGATTATCAGATGATTTTCTATTTTTGAATTTTGCCATTTCTATTATATCAACATAAAACTATTTTGATAAAATTTGAGCAAATTCTTCTAAAGCTTGGTCCGTAAATTTAAAGTTTTGAATACAATAAAAAATTGTTTGATATTCAATTTTTGTAATTTTATTTTTATCTGTTATATATTTTGCTATTTCAGATATATCATTTTGTGAAATTCTTCCATCCCCCTGACCTTCAATACCTTTTTTGAATGCGTTCAAAAGAGATTTATCATATTTAATACCATTTATAATTTCATAGTAAGACATTTAATATAATATAATATAATAAATTATATAAGAAATAATTTGACTTATTGATATACTTATGGTAATAATTCCAATTGGAATAGATTGCGAAGTAGCGGAAGTGTTAAAAAAAATAAATAAACGAACTGTTGCCTATCCTTTTGATTGGAATGTAACATACTGTGGAGTAAACGAAATAATAAAAAATAACTTTAAAGATTTTGTTCCAACAACAAGATACGGAATACAAAAGAATCCCAAATATTCAACAGTATTCAACAAATATGGGACTATGTTCATTCACGAAGATTGGATTAAAGATGAAAAAAATGAACAAAATAAATATTATCGAAGAATTGAAAGATTTCAAAAGCTTTTGAATGATTCTAATGAAACTATTTATTTTATACGAAAAGGACACATGTTTCATCATCATACAGAATATTATTTTCAAGATGATATGGAAAGTGTAACTGATTTATCAAATTTTCTTAGACAATCTTATCCAAAACTAACGTTTAAAATTATTCTAACCATATGTTGCCCGTCTTGTTATAATGATGATATACCTTTAATTGAAGACCCTAATATAGTTGTATTCAAAAATATCCGAGATATTCCAATAAATTTGTATCATTGTATGATACAAGAAATATTACCTTATATCGATAAAAATGAAATAAATCTTCCACAAAAACAAGTTTAAAACCTAACACAAATATACATAAAAAAATAATATATCTATATATCAATACAAATGCGTCCTCAATATATTTATCATAAAAAATTTAAAGATGAATGTGTAGATTGTTTTGAATCTAATATCGTTAGTTCAATATATTGTCAATGTCAAAATAGTAATGCTAATAGCTATTCTATAATGTATCTATCATTTGTTTAAACGAGTATCCATTTTTTTTGATATAAATTGGGTTTCCAGTTAATGGGTGCAATAACAAATTTACTATTATAATTACTTATAAAAGTTGCCCACCATCCAAAGAAAGAATTGTCTAAAATATTGTTCTGAAAAAAACTCATAAGAATAAAATCAATACAAGTATTACCAGTATTGACATAATATGCCTTTTCCAAAAAGGTTAAATTATTTTGACATAGATAATTATTTGTAGAAAAAACAACAGGGAATACTTTTTCCTTATTTTTGATAGCTGTTGCAAAAGCTTTTTCAAAATATTCCTTATTAATGTAATTGTTTCTTGCTCTGACATGAATTGCAATCAAATCATCATCATCATCAGTATTAAAAAAAGCTTTTATTTTGTTATATTCATTATAAGCCTTATACATATAATCTTCATTATTATATATGATATCTTGCATATAAATAAAAACATCTTGATCAATATATTGTACTTTTTGAAAATCACCATTCAATGTAACATTATTGCAAATATCATACAATGAACCATCCTCTTTTTTTTCATTCAAATTTTCAAATTTGATATTTGAAAGCATATCTTGTGAAAATAAATCAACTTTATCAGTCACTAAAGAAGTAACATTATGATGGAATAATGGGGTTTTGTGATATTTCTTTGAATAATTTATAACAGCTGCAATTTGAAAAAGTTGTTTTCCAATACCATCAGAAAGGTTACAAGTTACTATTTCCTTCATATTATGTATAACTCATATATGATTAATATATATATATCAATGTCTTAAATAAATTATATTTGAATAATATAGAAATATGCCAAATAAAGATACTGTGAAAAAAGAAGCTAATAAAAGAAAAACAAAAGGAGTAAGTGGAGATAGAAAAGTATACAAAGGACCAAATGGTGGATTATTTGTAATATCTCTATGTAATGGAGAAAAAAGGAAAAGGTACATAAAAGATGACAAATGTAATGTTTAATTTTTCGTTATTTCACAAAACCAATTTTGTTTTTCCCATGATATTTTATAAGAAATGTCAACATCATTTTTGATATCCAATATCATATTATTGAACGTTTCAAAATTATGAATATAATAGAAGCGATCAATTTGATAATCTTTTTTTTTAGAATTCCACTTCACAATATTTGGACCAATCGTAAAATTTCTATATTTGATATTTTCAAAATTATCGAATTTTTCAAATGACCATACTGAAATAAGAAGTCTGCCATTTTTTTCAAGACAACATATCATATTATAAATTGCAATTTTTTGAAGAGAAATATTCTCAAGATGATGTAAAGAAGCGATACATATTATATCATCAAATTTACCAAATATTTCAGGAGTTAATTCCAACATATCTAATTTAAAGGCATTCAATCCTTTATTTTTACAAATTTCAAGCAAATTATTTGAAATATCAATACCGATGCAATTATATCCGAAGTCATTCGCATATATTATATTTTTTCCATTACCAACACCGACATCCAATAATGTTTTACCATTGCCATTTTGAATAAAATTTTTGACATTTTGCCATATTCTTACACGACTATCATCAAATTCTTTACAAATGATATCATAATGGTGTTCGACAATTTTGTTATGTTGCATTCGATAAAAGTATATAAATACAATATATATAGGGTATATATACTTATCTCTAATTATGTCAGTTTTTATAATTAAAAGAGATAATACAACACAAGAATATGATATAAAAAAAATAGAAAATGCATTAAAAATGGCATTTGCAAATTCGTCAACAGTATGTGATAATATGGATACACTTACCAAAGACATAAATGATGATATTTTTAAAACAGGAGAAAGTCAAATCAATATTGAAGATGTCCAAAATATTGTAGAAAAAAATCTAATGAATCATAAGTATTTCAATACAGCAAAACACTATATAGAATATAGGAAGTCACGTCAAGATATTAGAAATACTGAAGGATATATTGCGAAAATTCCAAATGATATAGAAACACCATGGGGAATGCTTGGATATATTACATATAAAAGAACATATGCAAGAGTGATAGATGAAAATGAAAACACAGAAGAGTATAGAGATACTATTCTCCGAATTCTCAGAGCTTCTCAGAATCAACTAAAAGTCGGATTCACAAATAATGAATTGAAAAAGGCGTATGAATACATGATGTCTCTCAAATGCAGTGTTGCTGGTAGATTTGCATGGCAACTTGGAACAAAGACGGTTGATAAACTTGGTATAATGAGTCTTCAAAATTGTGCTTTTGTAAAGATCGACGAACCAATAAAACCATTTTTGTGGATATTTGATGTTTTAATGCTTGGAACAGGTGTGGGATTCAGTATTGAAAAGAAATATGTTGAAAAACTACCACCTATCATCGATTCTGATATCACAATAACAAGACAAGATACAAATGATGCTGATTTCATTGTCCCAGATTCGAGGGAAGGATGGGTGTCGCTTTTAGAAAAAGTTCTCGAGGCATATTTTTATAAAGGAAAATCGTTTACATATTCTACAAAACTTATTAGAAGTGCTGGATCAAAAATCCATGGTTTTGGAGGTATTGCAAGTGGTCCAGAAGATCTTGTAAAAGGACTTGGAAATATTCAAAAAATTCTTTCAAATAGAAAAGGAAAAAATCTTACAACAGTAGATTGTCTTGATATTGTAAATATCATAGCTACTGTTGTGGTAGCAGGTAATGTTAGAAGATGTTTGCCAGGAAATAGTATGGTTCATACCCAAAGAGGTTTGAAACAAATTAAAGATATAAAGGTTGGAGAAATGGTATTAACGTCTAATGGATATGATGAAGTATCTAACGTTTTTGTACAAGGTAAACAAGATGTTATTACAATTAAAACACAAGATGGTGAATTTAAATGTACACCAAATCATCGTATGGCTGTTTTAACATCTACAAAGACGTATAAATGGAAAATGGCAAAGGACTTAAGATATAATGATCAATTGATGTCAACACGAAATGCTATTGATGGTACATATACCCGTATGCCATATAGTAATGAAATAATTGTACCAGCATTGGATGAAAATATGGCATGGTTTGTAGGTTTTCTTCAATCAAAGACACCATATGAAGTATATGATGAATTATCATATGTATCATTCAAATTCGATAAAAACGAAGGTTCAATCCTTGAAAAAATGAAAAATATCTTCTATAGAATGGTTGATAATGATGATTTTTATATGGAAATAGACGAATACCGAGACGGTCATAGTATTATTTCATTCAAATCAAAAGAATTATTTACATATATCATGCAAAATATTGTAACGAAGAATAATGTTCCAGATTATATCACACAAGGGACATTTAATGTTCGAATGTCATATCTTGCAGGTGTAGTAGATGGAAATGGGCATAATAGAACAAATTATTGTATAATTTCTGATAAACTTGTGACGAGTATTCAAAATTTGTGTTATTCTTGTGGACTTGAAACAAAAATATACAAGGGTTTGCTAACTGCTGTAACAAATCATACCATTGCCAGTATTCATAATATCGATGTTTTAATTAAAAAAGAATATGTATCTCAATTTTACAATAAAAATAGTATTGGTATTAATTCGTTTCCCATCGAAATGATTAAAGGATTCAGGAGATACGATAATATCGTAAAGAAATTTGGATATGATCATAAAAATAACATAACAATAAATACATTTGAAGAATGTTTTGATGAAGTTTCATATTGTCCTGTCAAAGTAATGAGTGTAGAATGTGAGACAGAATATGTAGATACATATGATATTGAGGTGAAGAATTATCATGAATTTTATTGCAATGGATATTTGACACATAATTCAGCTCTAATTGCACTTGGAGATAGTGATGACAAAGAATATTTAATGGCCAAAAATTGGAGTACAGGAAATATCCCTAATTGGAGATGTATGTCAAATAATTCAATTGTATGTGACAATATTGAAAATCTACCAGACGAATTTTGGGATGGATATAATGGAACAAGCGAACCATATGGATTAGTAAATCTGGAACTATCAAAAAAATGTGGTAGAATTAAAGATGGTGATAAATATCCTGACCCAGATGTAGTAGGATATAATCCATGTGCAGAACAATCACTTGCAAATTTCGAAACATGTTGTTTGTCAGAAATTTATCTATCAAATATAACTTCATATGAAGAGATGAAAGAGATAGCAACAATTGTTTATCGCATATGTAAACATTCGCTATCTTTGAAATGTCATCAAAAAGATACTGAAGATATTGTACATAAAAATATGAGAATGGGTATTGGAATAACAGGTTATATGCAATCGACAGATGAACAAAAGAGTTGGTTGGGGCCTTTATACGAATATTTGAGAGAATATGATACACAATATTCAGATAAGAATGGTTTTCCCCGTTCTGTAAAGATAACCACAGTAAAACCAAGTGGTACATTATCACTTCTTGCAGGTGTAACATCAGGGTGTCATCCGGCAATTTATCAATATTTTATAAGAAGAATTCGTATAGCATCAAATAATCCACTTATTCAACTATGTAAATCAAAAGGATATACAATAGAATATCAAAGAAATTTCGATGGAACAGATGATAAAAATACGATGATAGTAGAATTTCCATGTTGTTATCCAATTGGATCTCAATTAGCAAAAGATATGACAGTTATTGATCAATTAGAAACAGTCAAACATTTACAGACAGAATGGAGTGATAATTCAGTTTCATGTACAATTTATTATAAATTACATGAAATAGATGATATGAAGAAATGGTTGAAGGAAAATTATACAAACAATGTTAAAACGTGTTCATTTTTGCTTCACAATGAACATGGATTTCAACAAGCTCCGTTTGAAGAAATTACAGAAGATAAATATAATGAAATGTTGTCAAAAGTGATACCTATTACAAGTGGGGTAATTAATACCGATGATGATCTCGATTATTCGACAGAATGTGTAGGAGGAGTATGTCCGATAAGATAAAATGTTTTTTGTAAAATAAAAATAATTGAAAGAAATAAAAAGCATATGTCTGCTGGATCATCTTATGCTATACATGGGTGTAAATTATTTACAAAAAGTTCAAATTACCCAACAGTAGCAAAATTTTCATCAACATTAGATGAAACACACGTATTACTTATTGCAAATAATTGTAATAATTATTTTTACAACGACAATAAAAATGCTAGTATATTGGGGGCAACAGTTAGTGATACAGAAATAAGACCAGTTTATGAGACATTTATTGGTAGTAAAATTGACGGTGTAATTGATAAAATAGCGATTTTTAATGAAAATGAAATTAATTTCAATAAAAACCTTAATATATCAGGTGATTTGTTACCAGGAATAAATAATATATATGATTTGGGAAGCGATACAGTAAAGTGGAAAGACTTATATTTATCTGGTAATACAGCTAAATTAGGGAACATTTCATTAAAGACTGATGAAACATCTTTATCAATAATGAAAGATGAAAATATGGCAGATTTGAAGGTTAAAAATATCAAAATACCAGTTTCTGAAACTTCAATGAATAAATATGTCAATATTTGTGTAAATAATCATAATCAACTTTTGCTCGAGTCAATAGAAAATCTTGATGACATTGATAAAATTGTTGAAAGTGTCAATATTTCACAAATGAATACAAATACTATGGTCGAAGGATCAAATATGTTTTTTACATGGCAAAGAGCTGGTCTTATATCTTATTCTTCAAACCAAGAAACCTCAAACTATGTAAAAGATGCTGTTCTGTCGTCATCGAATGTTATTAGTACACGTATTACAAATTTAGATGCAGATGAAATAGCAGATGGAACATTTCATCGATTTATTACAAATGATATATATGACAGGGATTTGAATATTTCGGGGACTCTTACTACCAGTAATTTGAATGTTATTGGAGAAACAACAGTTGTTAATACAAATCAATATAGTGCCGAAAGAATTCAAATAATTCATGATGACTACGATGGTCCAGCATTAAGAATTGATCATTATACAAATATTACTGATGAAATTTTGTCAACATGGAAGTATGATACAAATGGAAATTCATTTCCTATAATGATGGTTAAAAACAATGATAATAAACCAAGAATAGGAATTGGTAAAGAGTATCCTCAACATGCATTAGATGTTGACGGTAATGTAAATGCAAACTATTTTATTGGCAATGGCAAAAATCTTCTTGAAGTCAATTTAAATGACCGCAATTCAGACATGTTACAAGAGGGTACTGGTAGCAACTTCTATTACACTGACGAACGAAGGGATGATATGTCAAACTATGTAAAAGAAGCTGTTTTGTCGTCTTCGAATGCTATCAGTACACGTATTACAAATTTAGATACAGATGAAATAGCAGAAGGATCATCACATCGATTTATTACAAATGATATATATGACACAAATTTGAGTATTCTTGGTACGTTGACAGCAAATAATGTAAATGCAAACTATTTTATTGGCAATGGTAAAAATCTTCTTGAAGTCAATTTAAATGATCGCAATTCAGACATGTTACAAGAGGGTGCTGGTAGCAACTTCTATTACACTGACGAACGAAGAAATGATATGTCAAACTATGTAAAAGAAGCTGTTTTGTCGTCTTCGAATGCTATCAGTACACGTATTACAAATTTAGATACGGATGAAATAACAGAAGGATCATCACAGCGATTTATTACAAATGATATATATGACAGGAATTTGAATGTGTTGGGTACACTTACTACCAGTAATTTGAATGTTATTGGCGAAACAATCATAAGTGGTCAAACATTAAATCAAGTGAATCTGGGTGACCGCAATTCCGACATGTTACAAGAGGGTGTTGGTAGCAACTTCTATTACACTGACGAACGAAGGGATGATATGTCAAACTATGTAAAAGAAGCTGTTCTATCGTCTTCTAATTTCATCAGTACACGTATTACAAATTTAGATACAGATGAAATAGCAGAAGGATCATCACATCGATTTATTACAAATGATATATATGACACAAATTTGAGTATTCTTGGTACGTTGACAGCAAATAATGTAA
>Ga0255759_10000109_pt1 | contig 71746 bp, 86 predicted proteins | sample 101ome_20_FD_179959 | JGI IMG/M metagenome (GOLD analysis project Ga0255759, IMG submission 179959) | Coastal salt marsh microbial communities from the Groves Creek Marsh, Skidaway Island, Georgia - 101404AT metaG (version 2) | ecosystem: Environmental > Aquatic > Marine > Intertidal zone >... | reverse complement strand
ATGGAACTAAAAGAATTGCAAAGAATCTTGCACCAACAGGTGAGATGGACAACTATGACATAGAAGTGTTTGAACAGATTGCAGAAATATTTGCAGATAAACCACAGTACAAACATGTAAAGTTTGTTATACCAGATGAACCACACTTATCATTAAATGTATGTGGCACAAACATGAGCTTTACTCATGGACATCTTGCAGGTTACAGTGGATCGGTAGAAAATAAACTAATGAACTGGTGGAAGAACCAGACATTTGGTGGATTCCATGCAGGATCCAGTGACATTCTTGTGACAGGTCATTACCATCATCACCGTGAATTACATGATGGACGCACCTGGATCCAGGTACCTAGCTTAGATGAGTCAACATGGTTTGAGCAGCAAGCAGGTAAGAAAACCAAACAAGGTGTAATGACTATGGTTATAGATCATAAAGGACACAATAATAAAGAGATAGTATAAAGCAAAGCGGACTCACAGGTCCGCTTTATTGCTTGTGGGAAGGAGTTGTCTAACGTTATGACACGTAAGATAACTATATCCACAGATTACTGCATGCTATAATAGTTGTCAAGTCAATTCATTGGTCAGAGGTTTCCTCCTTTACTCTGATCCTTGACACCAGATCATAACTTCGATCTGGTGTTTTTACTATAAATTCTTTACGATTCTGTATTTATGCTATATAATTAATAGTGGGAGGTAGTAATGACTGCAATTAATACTACGTTTGATGATAACTTTATGTTGTCAGAACTTGTACAATCAGTTGGTGAGACTGGTAGAGGATTTGTTGTAATACATAAGAACAGTCCTAAGTACATAGACAGCACAGGTGAGTTACGTGACTGGTTACACAGACATGGTTTATATATATACCATTTTGAGAACTGGAATAACGTTATACATTATGTATTTGTTAGATCAGAACGCGGCGGCGATTAAGTTATGAACTTATTTACAAGTCAAAAGGAGATGAAGAAGTGGGCGATAGCTATGGCTAACGCATGTGGTGGACAAGAAGTGTCACAGACATCTATTAAACTTAATAAAATTAATCCAAAAAAAGTAGAAGATTTAACAACAAAGTTTGTAACTGATTACAACGAAATGATGAATGCTGCTTTAGCTATAGGAGAACAAGAATGAGCGCACCTGATCCAATGGACAGAGATGTAAAAGTAATGTTTAGTGATCTAAGTACACGTGATTATATAATTACTGCTAGTAATTTAAAAGAAGCAGAAGAAGTATTTGATACAATATTTAATCACATGGAACAAAGTATTACAGATATTTTAAAACAATATAGTGTTGGCAAAAAAACAAAAGTGTGGGTAGAATACCACATAGATAAAGTACAAGACATGAATGAGGAGGAGAACGACTAATGGCATGGCAAGACGAATACGATTTAGTAGAAGATAGACTTAGAAAATTTTGGGAAGATAATCCTAATGGTAGAGTCAGCACAGAAATTTTATATATAACAGATGATCATAAGTCTGCTGTATTTAGAGCAAGCATATATAAAGATATTGCAGATGAAGTACCAGTATCAACTGGTATAGCACAAGACCAACATGGATCAAAAGGTGCAAACCAAACATCATGGATAGAAAATGGTTCAACTTCAGCAGTTGGTAGAGCATTAGCTAATTGGATTTACGCAGCAAAGAAGAGACCATCAGTCACAGAAATGCAGAAGGTGGAGAACTTGTCGGACAGTCAAGTTACCAAGAGTGCAGCTAAAACTGGCAACAGCAATAGCTACACTCCTTCACCATCTGTACAAGAAAAGATTAAAGATGTACCTACTGGTCCAGTAGAAGATACTAAAGCAGCATTAGAAGAAATTGGTGTAGTGGTTCAGGAAAAAGTTGTAGTAACTAATGGCACAATAGAGCCAAGATGTTTAAGCTGCAGTAGTGAGCTATGGGATAACAGAGTAGACAAAGCAAGCGGTAAAATTAAAGATACTTATCCTGACTGGAAGTGTAAGAACAAAGAATGTGACAATGGTAATCCACGTATATATTACATGGAATCATTCAACGCAGCTAAACAAGCACCAGAAGAATGGTTTATGCCTGCAATGCCTGAAGCAAAAGCAATAGAGGATATTGGCGAAGACGAAGCACCGTTCTAATGATTCATATAAAAATAATACTTGATACTGGTGGTGTGTTTCAAGACGTAGAAATTGTAGAAAAACCTACACACATTGACTTACAAGTGACAGAAGAAATTAGGGAAGACGATAACTGGTATGAGCAAGAATAAACAAAATGATCCTATAAATCCATTTGATGGACCAGGTGTTAAAGTAGGTTCAGAAGAATTTAAGAACATGGTCATGGGTGTAATGATAAATAAACATTTAGATCCTGATGAAGACTTTGATCTTAGCAAGTGACATATAGACCTTTACCTGATTACCTTACAATTAAACCAAGCAAGATAGAAGGCATAGGTTTATTTACATTAGTAGATATAGATAAAGGTGTGAACTTAGGAATGTCACATATCATAGACACACCTACGTTAGATACAATACGCACACCGTTAGGTGGTTTTGTAAATCATAGTGACAAACCTAACTTAAAAAAAGTTTTAGATCATAGAAAATATTATTTATATACGATCGTTGACATACCTATGGGCAGTGAATTAACATTGAAATACGAATGGTATGAAGTAGAAGGAGATAACAATGACAATGAGAGATGATATATTGCAGCTACTTGATGATGACAAGTGGCATTGTGCAACAGAACTTATAGAGTTTGGTTGGTCAGCACGCAATAGAATATCAGAGATACGTGCAGATCATGGCGAAGATTATATCTTAGGTCAGAAGTGCAACATGCACACTCACAGAGGTGGTGTCAGCATGTATAAATTAAATGATCAGAAGAAAAAACAACAGTTGTTGAATAGACTTGAAGATCAAATTCAGCTACAGTTATAGTAATGAGAGAAGTATTACAGAGCAAAGGCGCACGTAACGTCTGGGATATGATGGACGAATGTAATGGATTTCTTGAAGCTATTACATACTGTATAGAAGAAGACGAATCAAAGAAGATAGATTTTTTTCCATACGATAGTGCTAGTGAATCTAATCTAGTACAAACAATACTTAAAATAGATCCTTCATTCCCAACTGATCCTGGACCACACTATGGTGGGGTTAGAGTCGGTATCGTTACTAACAAAGGAGTCGGCGAACTTGAAGTCGTGCATGATATGTATGACTACTTTAGTTATTCTTTTATCACACGTGGTACACAAATAGATTATGGTAGGTTGCCGCGTGCAGATATGATTGATTACATAAAAGCTGTAGCTAAAGTTCTTAATAGTTCTAAAGCATTGAAAGGTAGAAAACTATTTAAGAAAGAAGACTAATGTCAAAACAAAAACAACAGGGTACAAAGCTAGAGACATTCGTAGCAAAAATGTTGAATGGTTCTAGGATTGCGGAAGGTGGTATCAATGACAAGGGAGATGTACTATTTAATTGGAATGGTCAAGATTTTTTTATTGAGTGTAAGGCAAGACAATCACTTAATGTTACACGTGAGCTTGCTAAATCTATAAAGAAGTCGAAGTCGCAATTTACAGCACTGGTATGGAAACGTCTGGTAAAAACTGACAAGAGTCGGCGGCAGCCAGATGGTGTACCAATCATAGTTTGTTTAACTCTTGATACTTTTGTCGAGATCGTTGAATCTAAAATCGGAAATAGTTTTTATGATGATCCCTTCTGGAAACAATTGCCGTGAGTCGTACGCAGGATATAGACAAAGCTGCGCGCACAACTGCACTTGCGCTGCAATCTTTAATGGCGCGTGTTGAATTTGAATACAACAGACATGAACCATGTTTAGTATGCAAAGAAAAATTTATGCACCACATTGACGGACTACCCTGCGAATCAGATGACTCCAGGAAAAAGATAATTAGAAACAATCGTTGGAATAAAAACTTGACTAGATAACTCTTATAAACTAAATTTAATAGTGGAAAGGAGTTGTATGGATAAACTAGATATTCATGACGGCAAATTACAGGTTAGAGTTCCTATTACCTTAGCAGATTTAAAGCTGCTTAAAAATATGACAACGCTAGCAAGCAGCAAGAAAACATTTCATTCAACTAATAAATTGAATAGATTATATTTTGTTGTACAACAAAACGTATGGTATGCCTGGACAACAGACAGTTATGTTCTTGGTATAACAGAGTTTTGTAAAGACGATTCAGTTATGGCGCAGTATCAGAAAAATGATCCCCAACCATTACTGAAATACGTTGACAGAGTATATGCAAGTGTTGATGTTCAAGAGTTCAATACTGATGTAGTAGAAATAAATAAACACTACAACAAAGAACAACTGGACGGACACATGTATCTTAGATTGGAAGGACACACACAGATACTGCAGCCGCGTGTTATTACAGATGAGATAACTGGCGCAAAGTATCCTATGCCTGACGGCAAAGAGATTACTACTGACTGGGTAAGTATTGAGATAGACAACGCAGGAGTCTTCACAATGTTGAATAAAGTTGACGGCATTGAAGGTGCAAGAGACATATTCAGAAACTTTTGGAGTGACGCACGTGGTTCTATTGGACCTGACAAGCGCAGACCAATTACTCATATACAGTATTCTCCAGTACATCTAAAGAAGGTTATGACATTTTTAACCTTCAATAAAGATGACCACTTTACATACATGTACAACTATGACGGCAATTTTGCTGACGCAGTATTGTTTCAGAAAACATGCAGCGGCACTGACAATGCAACTAACAAGCATGCCTGGATAATGCCGCAACGCAGTGAATTGGAGGAGGAATAATGAAAATATACGAAGTTGAAACAATCACTACTCATTTAGAAGTTGAGATAGAAGATGATTGGGATTGTATTTGCGGATATACAAGTACAATTACATTTAAATATCCAAAAAATTTATGGGATAGTTTTAAATGTAATTTTTGTGACGAAAAATTAGTAATCGTTGAACCTATCTTGTTAGGTCAAACTTATTCTGAATTGCTAACTGAAAATAATTTGCAATTAGATGAGAGTGGATATGAACTAGAACCAATTGACGCATTTGTTGATATAAAACTAACAGAAAATAATAAAGAAGTTGGTGAATTGATACACATTGGTAGTCACGAAATGGACGGCGCAACTTTATGTGACTGGTGCAACATGTACTTCAAAGGTGACGGACAATTAACACGCTGCAATGAATGTGAGGAGAAATAATGGAGTATCACTTTAACGTAGTAAGTCATCTTATCTTCGGTATTGCAGGCGTGCTGCTTGGATATTACTTTGCTAATGAGTCCTGGAGAAATAATCGTATGTGGGAATGGAAGTCTATTACACAACAGTTAAGACTCCAGGAGACAGAGATACATAGATTAGAAACTATTAACGAATCATTAGTAAGTCAGTTAAAGGAGTTAAAATAATGTGCGAATGTCAAGACGCATATTGTGACTGCTGCGGCAATGAATTAGTATGCAATAGTTGTAGAGAAGGAGAGTGTGAATAATGAATAGCTTTAAATTGCTTGTACGTTTTATTGCTGCGATAGGTGGCTATAAAATATTACAACAAGAGTATGACAAGGCGCGTAAGTTCTGGACTAAAGTCTCAATAGAAAACAACTGGATAAGAAAAGAAGGTATGTACGTAGTGCTTTACGTAAATATTTGTGATTTGCAAATAGCTGACCACGTATACACACCTGCGGACAACAAGTTTGACTCTATCTTGTTTACTCATTGTGACATGGATTACTGCGAAGAATGTATAGGAGTGACATTATGATTTTGTTTGAATACAAAGGCGTAAAGATTACAGGACAAAGTCGTGACGAAGTCGCACTTTTGCGTGGTCGATTGAAAACAGAAATTGATCTACGAATTGCGAACGAACAAATAAAAGATACGTTATGGGAATATATACAGGAGGAAGACATTGAAGAGATAAAGGAAAGAATAAAAGATATATAAATATCTAAAGTAAAAATAAAAAAGAGCTGCAGCGCCGAATTGTTGCAGCTTTTTTTTTATGTTCTTGATTACTTAATTAATCCAGGTAAAATTGATTTAGAAGGAGGTTGTTATGATATGGGAATATCCCCAAAGATTAGACAAACACAGTACAAACAAAATATCAGTATATAAGAACGTTGTTAATGGCGCTCTTATCTTGCATGACGCGGAAGACTTCGCAACAAAGCAAGTTTATATTGGTTACTCTATCCAGGAATCAAAAAGAATGTTTAGAGATTATTTGAAGGGAATAAGATAAGATGACACAACAAACAGAGACAAAGAACTTTATAGAAATATGTCCTGGCTGCCTTGCTTGTTATAATCAAGGGCGCTTGACTTTTTATTGGTTCCAAATAAACAAAGACACAACGCTTGAACAGATAGAGCGCGCGCTTGACGTGGAAGAGATTCACAGAAGAGCAAAAACTCCATTTGTTTGTGGCGGTGATGAAGTTCACATACAAGATAATGATTTTGGCGGCGGTGAGTACATGACCGCAAAAGAATTATACGGATATGTTGAGCTGCTGCAACTGGTCCCAAATTTTGACTACATCAAAGCGTTTAAAGAAGTTTATTTAATGCAAGATGAGTTCCAACAATTTGGTAGCGGCATACAATACGAGCCAAGCGAACAGTTCAAAGAATTTGCTGACTCCGTCCAGGTCTTCGACAACATAGACGAACAGAACACGCACCTGGAATATGAGTTTATGGAAATCTATGACGTGAGCGAAACAGATAGATTATATAATTATATTGATTGGTCCACAGTGCGCCACGATATGCTTATAGATATGCAAAGAGCAGAAGTAAACGGAAAAATATATTTGTGGAGAGGAATATAAATGGATAGAAACGAAGTTTATAGATTACTTTTAAATTTTGCCAAAGGAGTCAAAGCTGACACAACCATTGCTGAACAAGTCATGGGAGTAGGTAAAGCTATACAGATTCTTGATACAGAAATTAGAATTGTTATAGACGAAGAGCAAAGAGTTAAATATAATAAGCTAGTGGAAAAAATAAATAGGAGATATGAATATGCAAATTAATTACGTTGGTGTTCTAATTCTATTGTGGATTGTTAGCACTGCCTGGATTGTTTCAGGTTATGCTGCTAAAGGTTATCAAGCCAAGAATACTATCCGCTTAGATTATGAACTCTATGCAGCAATTAGACACGTGTTAGATTATTGTTATGACACAGAACGAGAGCATTATATTGAGACCTTCGGCGAGGAATCAAATAATTATCTTTGGTTAGACAGTGACCTAGATTTACACGTTGACCAGGAAGACACGAATCACATATTTGTTAGTCTTCATTACTTACAAAAGCAATTAGTTCCTGGAGACACGCAGCCCTTAGCGTAACGTACTAATAACCAGGAAGAGAGAGAGCGGACTTCGGTCCGCTTTTTCTTTGTATCACGTGCGCAAAGATTTAGATCTCCGCAAAAAAAAATAATTGGAGATCATGATTTTAAAACCAGGTACGCCTGGAAGTTTTAAAGCAGCGCCTGGTGTTCTAGTTGTCGAACGCATATCGAGACAGTACGACACAAACCGACTACAAACCGCAGCACCGCGCAACACAACCACACGCACAATATACACATGATTATATAACCCCCATAGTTCAATCGCGGCGCGGAGAAAATATAGATGAATACGTCAATGTTTATGTGGCAATTTGTGGAGGTGGTGGGAGTCGAACCCACGTTGGTTAGATGAGTATTTGGATAAGCATTTAACCCTGTCCAGATCACCCCCAGTCTACAGTATACTATATATAGTGTAGTCTAAAGGTACTATATGTAGTGGTACTATATATTGTACTCTTTATATGTCGAGTTCTAGTAGTAGGTGGTTCGATCCCTGTGTCACTCCCAACCCAAACCAGTTTATTAAGTGTAGTAACAGTAAATGCGCTCTCTCTCTAATAAATAAAATGTGAGGAATGTGGCTCAACCCACGACTAAGGCGGTCCTGCTATGCCAACCCTATTAACGAATCCTTATCTTGTGGTGTTTGTGTAGGCAGGAACACCACAATGCTTATCCTGATATGCTACACTATAGCATATAGATATGTCAAATAATGAAAAAATCACCATCTGCGTAGCAGACAACTGTTTAGTCCCCTTACCAGAAGGTCGTAAAAAGTATTGTAGTGAGAGGTGTTCTAAAAGAACACGGCAGAGAGCGTGGCGTGCAAACAAACCTACTAAAGAGATCCAGGTAGAAAAGACTGTAGATGAGAATGTACAGAAGCGTAGAGGAGATTACTACGCCATTATGAAGAAAAAAAATTTTTTTAACGACATTTTAGAAGGTAAGAAGACAAAGAAGGAAGTAGCAAACATATTAAGCTGCAGTCCATCAACAGTGTCACGTGCAGTAGCAGCATATCTCGAAGATGTAGAAAAAGAAGCAAAGCTCGAAAAGCGTGGGGACCCCTTCGAGTTGCAAGCTGACGTAAACTCTTTTGTTGAGTTTCGTGATCAATATTTCTTAACAGAACAAGGTAAAAATTATGAGACACCAGACTTTCAAAAGAAGTGGATTGGTGCTATCTTAGATAGTATAAAGCACGGTAAGCGGTTAATGATCTTGTCTCCGCCTAGACATGGTAAGACAGATCTACTTACACACTTTTGCGTATACATGATTTGTAAAAATCCTAACATACGTATCATGTGGTGCGGTGGTAACGAAGACATTGCACGTAACTCCGTAGGTGCGGTACTAGATCATTTGGAGAATAATGAAGGACTCATACAAGATTACGGAGACTGGGACGGATTTAGACCTTCTAATAGAGGTGGAAAGAGTTGGTCGTCCAGTCAATTTACTGTTGCAACTAGAACAGTCTCTGGTATTAAGTCGCCAACTCTTGTCGCAATTGGAAAAGGAGGTAAGATCCTTTCCAGAGACGCAGACCTTATTATCGCAGACGATATCGAAGATCATGGAAGTACTGTGCAGCCAAGTGCTAGAGAAAACACCAGGAACTGGTGGACCACAACATTACAGTCAAGAAAAGAGGAACATACAGGAATGGTCGTTATTGGATCAAGACAACACCCAGACGATCTTTACCATCATCTCTTAGAAAACAAAGCATGGGAAACTATTGTTGATCGTGCGCATGATTTAGAAGTACCGCTAGAAGACGAATCTATAGATCATACAAAACACATGTTATGGTCAAATAAACGTACACATAAATGGTTAATGGAACAGTTAGCTGCAGCAGAGACTACAGGTGGTAGAAATATATTTGAGATGGTCTATCTAAACAAAGCTATACCACAAGGTATGGAGTTATTTACAGCAGAGATGATTGATAAGTGTTTAGATAAATCAAGGAAGCTAGGAGACATACCACCAGGCACAAGTCTTATTGCAGGACTCGATCCTGCTAGTACAGGTTATCAGGCAGCAGTTCTTTGGGCATATAACGTAAAAACACAACAAGTATGGCTTGTAGATATGAAGAACGATCAAGGTGGTGGTATACAAAAAGCACATAACTTAATGAAGGAATGGTATGACAAGTATTGGTTAAGTCACTGGATCATAGAAGAAAATGGATTTCAACGTGCTATTGGTCAAGATAGAGATATAAAGTTATGGGCTGCTAATCATGGTGTACGTATAGAAGGACACCAGACTTATAAAAATAAATGGGATCCTACATTTGGTGTAACCAGTATGGTAGGTATGTATGAACAAGAAAAGATAAACATACCGTATGCAGATTCTAAGACACAAAGACTTGTCAATATATTTAGACAACAGTTAATTTACTTTTCACAAGCAGGTGCAAGTAATTCACGTAATGTAAAAACTAAAACTGACTTAGTTATGGCAAGTTGGTTTCCAATGAAACGTATACGTACCAATGTAAAAATGATGTTAGCTGAAGCAGAAAGCGACTATACTCCTTCATATAGCTATTATAAGCAAAGTGAATACAACGAGGTTTTTTGGTAATGGTGTATACCCCAGACGAATTATTAATTAAGACTGACGACCTAAAAGGAATGCACGAACATAGTGGACACTATGAATATCGTGATAGAGTCAGATCCATTATGAACGGTGGTAGCAATGGTATTGCTGCACTGTTAGGTGAGAGCGCAAAGAATTACGACATTGATTTACCAATACCTAATCTTATAAATTCAGGTTTAGAACACTTAGCACAAAAATTAGGACGTATGCCAGACATAAAGGTAGACGCTTACGCAGATAGCGAACGTGCTAAAAACAAAGCAGAGAAGTTAGAACGTATAGTTACTAACTTAGATAGCAATTCTAAAATGGATATGCAGTTACCACAAGCAGCTAGATGGTTGCCTGGTTATGGTTTTTGTGTATGGATCATAAGACAAAAGATGTCACCAGATGGCATTATGTACCCACACGCAGAACTACGTGATCCTTATGATTGTTATCCAGGATATTACGGACCAGATCAAGATCCAAAAGAATTAGCACTTATAAGACTTGTACCTAACGCTGTTATTAAACAGATGTACCCACAAGCACAAGTTATGGTTGATGAGTCAAGTCAGTTCCCATCAGGTTATAGTAAGTTTAAATACCATGACGGATTTCAAAGAAGTTGGGATAATCATTTAGCTGACGGTACAGAACTTGTAGAGTTTTATGATGAAGATGGTACATACGTATTTTTACCAGAACAAAAACAAATACTAGACTTTACACCTAATCCTCTTAAATCAGGTCCACGTTTTGTTATATCTAAAAGATTTAGTTTTGATAGATTATCTGGTCAGTATGACCATGTACTAGGTTTGATGGCAGCTATGGCAAAGATTAACGTCTTGTCCATAATTGCTATGGAAGACAGCGTATTCACAGAAACGAATATTATTGGTGAATTAGAGAGTGGGAACTACAAACGCGGTAGATTTGCAGTCAACTATTTAACACCAGGTTCACAAGTCGCTAAACCACCAAACAATGTTCCATATCAGTTGTTTCAACAGATAGACAGGATAGAACGACAACTTCGTGTTGGATCAAGCTATCCAGTTAGTGATGACGCTATATCTCCTAACTCATTTGTTACAGGTAGGGGATTACAAGAGTTACTATCGTCCGTTGATCTAAACGTAAAAGAATATCAGTTAGCACTTAAAACAGCAATAGAAGAACTAGATTATAAACGTTTAGAGATGGACGAAGTATTAAATGGTAACAAGAAAAAACCATTAGCAGGTTATCTTAAAGGCACAGCGTATGCAGAACAATATACACCTAGCACAGACATACAAGGTATGTACAAGACTAGACGTGTGTATGGAGTTATGGCAGGATTTGATGAGCCAACAAAGATTGTCTCTGGTTTACAGTTATTGCAAGCAGGAATAATTGACAAAGAGACATTACAAGAAAACATGGACGGACTTGATAATGTACAAAAGATTAACGACAGAATATTAAAAGACGAAGCAGAACGTACTTTGTTTGAAACATTAAAGGTACAAGCAAGTCAAGGTGATCCTAAAGCAACAATGGCGTTAGTACAGATTTATAAAAATCCTAACTCTATGCAATCAATACTAGATAAATTTTATACAGCAGAAGAACCAGAAGTACCAGAAGGTGAAGCTGCGTTACTCGATCAAATGATGGGCGGTGGACAACCAGTACCACAAGGTCCTGCACCAGATATAAGATCATTACTCTTAGGAGGTGTGCAAGGTGCCTAGACCATTAGATTATGAATTTAGCGATATTGTCAACAACTGTTTAGTTGATGTATGGCAAAAAACAGAAGAAGCAATTGCTGATTACGAAGATGAAATATACGCAGATGAACCAATAATATCTGACATGCCACAAGGAATGGTTGTACAATACATACCAAATGGCTTAATTATATTTTTTGGACAACAGGAGGACTTTAATGGCGAATGGCAGTAGTAGAAGTCGTGGTAGAAGAGGTGGAGTTAAGAGACCTGCTGCAGTAAGCGGTCCAGGTAGATTAGCTAGAAGAACTGACGGTGCCGCACCAACAATAGATGATGTAAGAGGTATGGTTAATGAGTCAGCAGGTGAAGAAGCTGCACTTGTAGAACAAGTTAGACAAGGAAACATAGAACAACCACAAACTACATTTGCTGCACCACAACCGCAGCCACAACAATTAGGTGGAGTATCACCTGGTATTGCAGATGTATTTGCACCAGGAGAAGATGATTTAAATGCGTACTCACGTCCACCAATGGAGGATCAATTTTTAGAACCAGATGACGTAATGTTAATACGTGCAATGGCAGAAGTTAATCCTACTGCAGAGCTTTTAGGTTTACTAAAATTTGCTTCTGATAGGCAGATAGGTAGAACGCAGCGTAATATCTAATGGCAGAATTTCATAGAGATAATCCTGCACAAGAGCAAGAGTTTTATCAAGAACTACAACGTAGACAAGCAACATATAAACGTGCTAAACAATCTATAACTAAAGAAGACGCTATGCGTGCAAGTTCTATTTCACAAGCATATCCTAACTTTTCACCAGATGTTATTACTGCATTAACAACATTACAAGTTAAACCAGAAGCAACAGTATTAGAAGATATATCTAAGATGATTGCACAATCAAACAGCAAAACAATATTAGATAAAGTATTTGATCCGTTGCAAGCAGGTGTACGTTTAGGATTTTTAGGTTTAGAAGATTTATATAGAACAACAGTAGATAGACCTATTAACTCTTTTATTGCTTCTAAGTTTGGAGACAATGCAGAAAATTTAACATTTAAAGAAGCATACAAACAATCAGGTAAGTCAACAATTAAACAACTTATAGGAGAACTTAATAAAGGTTCAAAAGTAAATTTAGGCGAAGGATTTTTGCCAGTGTCAGAAGTATTTGATCCAGAGAATCCACAATCTAAATTTTATGATGAGTACCAGTACATGATACGTTCTGGTTTTGATCAAGGTAGAGCGCAACAAGTTATACAAAATTACTTAGGTACACCAATAACTGACATAGACAGAAGTATGCAAGAAGGTAATGAGAACTTTACTATTACAAGTCAATACGGTACTGCACCTATATCATTAGGTAGAACTATTGCATTACAAGTTGCAGAACCAAACAGTAGACCATTTAATGTTATATCTGGTGTATTAGACGCAGGTAAAGCATTGTTTTTAGATCCTGCAAACTATATGACATTAGGATTAGGTGCCTTTGCTAAAAGTAGAAAAGCATTAAAAGTACCAGATTATCTTGTAAAAGAATTACAGAAGATAGAACCTGACAAGTTAACTAAAGCACAAAAAGAATACATAGGTGCAGTTAATAAAGGTTGGGGACTACCGTTTATGTCTGGTAGATCTATTTCTAATTATTTATCTAAAGATCCTGGCGGTAAAAAACTTATAGATTATATGTCAGAATTAGATAGTCCTAATAAATTTATAGAACTTACTGGCATAACAGACAGAGAAGCTATTGCAGCATTTATGGATATATCACAAGACTTTACAAAATCTGCAGATGAAAAACGTGAACTTATGTCTAATCTTATTACAGAATTTTTAGAAGATCCTTTTGGTCCTTTTGGTACAGGTCAAGCACCAACAGTAGGTGCTATAGGTAGATTTTTAGGTGGTGCTACAGAAGAATTACTAGGAGGAGTACCTAAAGGTACAGGTAAATTATTTGGTGCTAAAAAAGTTATTAAGACAAAACTTATGGATAGTCCTAATAGATCAGCAAGAATATTAGCTACATACGCAGGTGAGTTTCCATACAGATACGTAGATAGTAATCAATTAGATGACGCAGTAACAAACATTAAAGGTTGGCTAGATCAAACTACTGTAGATCCTGTTGCTAAAGATCAGATAATTAACAGAGCAGTAAGACTTGAAGATGGTGATCAGACAGGATTATTTAATGTTGTAAAAGATATGGTTACATACGCTACTGATGATTTAGTAGAAAAGTATGGTGTAAATAAAGAAGACGCATTTACATTTAGTAGAATCTTTGAAGATTATCTACCAGAGCTACGCGCATATTTTATTGACGCAGTTACAGGTAACAATGTTGCTAATCCAGGTGCAAAGATTAGTCAAACAATTGTAGATAACAAAGCATTTGTAAATCCAGATCCACACTTACTTACAGAGTTTATTAACAGAACAATACCTTTACCTGATCCTGGACAATTAGCAAAAGCTATGAATTCTATGTCACTAATAAGAGCTAAAGCGTCAGAAGCAGGAATAGATATGTTTAGTAAGTTACCTGCCAATATACGTGCAGGTACAATGTCTAAAATTATAGATAGTTATTATTCAGATTTTTGGAAACCATTTGTATTGTTACGTGGTGCCTGGTTACTTCGTGTTGTAGGAGAAGAGCAGCTACGTATGTACACACGTGGTTATGACAATATATTTTCACGACCATTGTCAGTATTGTCACTGGGATTACTTAAAAAACCTAACAAGACAGAAGCTGCAAGATGGACTAGCAAAAATGTAAAGTTTGCAGATTTGTTAGGTAATCCACTAGATGAAGCATTAGAGTGGCAGCAAGCTAGTTCACGTAGATATGGATCTAGCAACTTTGACTATTTATTTGGTGGTGCATACAAAGCAGGTAGGAGACGTAAAAAACCTGGTGTACACCCTATGGACGTTGTTACAAAAGAAGACGCATTACGTAACCAAGAGACACAACCTAGACTTATACAAAAATATTTTGATGATGGTATTGTACGTGAAATAGCACATTTACACTATGACAGATTATTTAACTTTTTATACAGAGGTGCCTTAACTAAAAAACAAAGAGACGCTAGATTAAAAGAGTTTATTGAAGGATCTAGTTCACGTGCTACAGAAATTATAGAAGCATATAGTAAAGGCGGACCAACTTATAGAGCAAGAATGAATACTGCAGGTGGTAGATATGCTTATGCTGAATCTATTACAGCTAGAGTAAATCAGTTAGCAGGTGGTGCTTTTGATCAAAATTTAGATGTATTAGATGATTTAAGTAAAAAAATAAACATTGATGAATTAGATTTTGCTAAAACACCATTCCCATTGTCAGTAGAAAAAACAGCAAATAACAACATACTTGAAATGTTGTTGCGTAACAGATTAAACAGATTAGACGGTAAACAATATGTTGATGAAACATTAGATGATTTTTTTGACAGTATAAAAAATGGTGATCAAACATTATATAAATCTGTAAAGAAAACACTAATGTCTGATGAATACATTAACGATCTTCCTAACGTAGTTGCTGTTGGTAAAACAGATTATATAGACAATGTTGGTAAATTAGAGTTTTATACAAACAAAGCATTTGACGCATTAATGGGACAAAGAACAGATAACGCGTCAAGATCACCAGTATTTAGACAAGCATACTGGAGAACTATATACGATCTTCTTCCATACATGTCAGGCAAAATGAGACAAGTTATGTTAGAAGGTGGTACATATACAATTGATGGCAAAGAAATAAAAGTTGCAGGTGCATTAAATGCAAGTTTACCTGGAGAAAACATGTTAGCTACATTTAGAGCTGACATAGGATTGCCTGCACAAAAACTACGTAAAGCAGATACAGAGATAAACATAGATATGTTTCAACGTAAAGTTAAAGAACTTAATGAAAAAGATACAGCATTAGGTTTAGGATTTGAAGATCTTGATGAAGAGTTTGAGAATTTATCTACAGCACTAAATAAAAAACGATCAAGACTAGAAGAAAAGTTAACAGACAAACAAGAAGAACTTATGAAACTAGAACTTGATATAACTGGTACATACGGATCAGGAGTTACATACGAAGATGACATAGTACCTGCAAATGTAAAAAAACGTGTAGATGATTTAGCAGAAGACATATTTGACATAGAATCAGAGATAGATGATGTACAAGAAGTGTTTAACAACAACATGAAAGAAAAAGCAGAGTTACTAGGATTTACAGATAAATCTGGTGACGTTGATTTAATTGATAGAATAGCAAAAGCTAGAGCTTTAACAGAAGTTCAAGAACTATTGTATGACTTAACTAAACGTAAAAAACTAGCATATAACTTACGTGGTATATTTCCATTCGGCGAAGCATATATAGAGATTATGACTACATGGGCAAAGCTATTAAAAGAAAACCCAGAGATATTACGTAGAGGTCAAGTGACAGTTAACGCTGCACGTGCTAGTAATCCATTTAGTCCAGTAGAAGGTGAAGGATTTTTAGGAGAAGATGAAGTTACTGGTGAAGAAGTATTTTACTATCCGCTTATAGATGATCTTGTATCTGATGGATTATTTGGTGAAGATAGGAATGTTGGTGTTAGATTACCTGGTTATGCAGGATCACTTAACCTAGCATTAGAAGTAGTACCAGGTATTGGACCTGCAGTTGCTATACCTGCTAGCTTTTTTGTAAACGCAAGTCCAAACTTTGACGAAGCTAAAAAAGTTTTGTTTCCGTATGGTTTGCCAGATGTACGATCTGCAGGAGATCTTATTGCTGCAGCAGGTGTACCTGCATGGTTACGTAATACATACCAGGCATTGTACGCATATAACGAAGATGTAGGTCAAAACGAAATAACACGTATTGCTTCTAACACAACTATTGATGTTTACAGAATACTTAAAGCTGATGGTAGAGATGACAGAACCGCAGGACAACAAGATGAGTTAATGAAAGAAGCACGATCTATTGCAAAAGGTTTAACACTTATAAAAGCTATATCACAGTTTGTTGGTCCAGTAGGACTTAATCCACGTTTTGACATTGGTAATGAAAAGAATGCAGGTCATATTTATTCTATGCAAATATTGTCAGATAGGTATAGAGAGTTATTAGAGACACCACCTAAAGATCCAATTACAGGTAGATTTTTATATGCACCTGGCGATAACTATTCTGCTACTAAATATTTTATAGATGAGTTTGGATTTAATCCTATTGACATTGCTACACCTAAAACAGTTGTAGTAGAACCTAGACCAGTAGATGAACGTGGTGTTAAGTTTCAAAAAGAAAATCCAGAGATATTTGAAGAATATTCATTTACTGCACAATATGCAATACCACAAGGCGGTGGTGGTCCTTTTGATTATGAAGCATACGTAAGAACTATTGCTAATGAACAAAGAGAACCACTTAAACCAGAAGAATGGTTAGCTAAACGTAACCAAAGACTAGGTCAGTTTTATATGGAAGAAAAGCGTGTATCTACATTACAAACATACGATATAACAGATCCTTATCAAAACTTAGTACGTAACAGAGAGTTAGCATTTCATAGAGATATAGCTAAACAAAAATTTCCTGGATTTGACGCTACAGTACCAGGATTACCACAAACATCTACATTAGAAATGCAGTATGAAGAACTTAAAGATTGGAAAAACAGTTCTAAATTATCTGGTACACCAGTAGGTAAAGACTTGCTTGTAGTGTTTAGTTTAATTAATACATTAGAAAAGCGATCACTTAGAGCAGGATTATCTAAGAATGGTTGGCGTACATCACGTACATTATTAAAAGAAAGACAACAATTACGTGATCTTATAGGTACATTGATAAATAGTAATCCAGATTTCCAGGTTGTAGCTGAACGTGTATTGCTTCCATTATTCCAAGAACGTACAGATTTCTTAGAGGATTTGCAATACGATTATGATACACTTAAAGAATACGGTGTATACTTACCACAGTTACCTGATACAGAGGATATTTAATGGACAAAGATTTTAAGCAAGGTTTTGTAGATAGCATTATTGCACTTAGAGGTTTTGCACCAGATGAAGAAATAACAAAAATATTACAAGATTTAGTTAGTCAAGAAATACCAGATCAAGTATTTATAGCAAAAGTCTACACAGAACTTAATGTGTATGACACTGTAGGTGCAAATATGTCTAATGATCTCATATCATTTCAAGAACCTTATGGAGAAGTAAATAGAAGAAGAACATCACGTACACCACTTAATACTTTTAACAAAGCATTAAACAATGCAGTATCACAATTATATGGAGTATCAGATTGGAAAACAGCACAGAGTGACGAAGATAAAAAAAGAAATGAAGATATTTACGCAGGACTAGATATTGCAGCAGGTTTAAAAGGTGCAGGTTCTCCAGGTGCTTCAGAAGAATACTATGAATATTTAAATATAAAACTAGATAAGATATACGAAGATACAGGTTTATTAGGTGTTGTTATACGACCACCACAAGGTGAAGGCGGAACAATATATGTTACAGAAGATTTAGATGAATACTTCAGAAACAATGCACCTGTTAGTTTAGGCGAAGGTTTTTATCCTGTAGAAGGTAAGAACTATAGAAAATATCCTGGTTTTGCAAAACCAACTATATTAACAAGACCTGCAATGAAACTTAATGAACAAACAAATACATGGGAACCAGTAGATGGCGAGTACTTAAAAGCTGTAGAATCGTATAGTTCTGATGGTAAATTTAATACAGACTTAGATATAGGAGATACATTTAGTGTAGCAATAGGTACTAAAACACCAGACGGTTCATCTGTAGGTGAAGTGAAAACTTTAAGTAGAGATGAATTGTTATTGCTAGAAGATGAGATAGCAGAAGATCCTACAAAAGAATTGATATTTGCAGGAGGTACTAAAGAGTCTGCACAAGCAGCATTAGATGGTTGGATAGATTACAACACAAGTTTAGCTGCTGCACCAGAGTATGACATATTCGGTGGTATTACACCAGAATATGCAATATATAAACAACCAGATTTAGCAGACGCATTTAAAGATGGAGAACCAACAGCGTCACAGATGAAAGACGCATTACTTCCAGAACAGATATATGCAGGTAGTATTCCAGAAGAACAGTTTTATGGTGCAACAGATCACATATCTGGTCAAGGTCCAGGACTAAACAATACACAAAAAATATCCTGGATCTCATTAGCACCACAAGAAATAAAAGCAGTGCAAACAGATCTTATGCAAGCAGGTTATTTAGGAGTAGAAGATTTTTTCTTAGAACAAGGTGCATGGCAAGATAAAACATCAGGTGCAATGTATAGTGCAATGGTTGACGCTAACTTAAACATGATAGATGTATATACACAACTTAATGCAGAAAAGGAACGTTACTTTAAAAAACCACCACTTACACCTAAAGTTTATCAAACACCATCACCAGGATTTATTAAAGATCAGATAGACGCAGCACTTAAATCTGCAGGTGTTACACGTAAACTTACAGACGCAGAACTTGTAGCGTTTTCTGACTTTTACATACAAGCAGATAAAGATTACGATACAGCTACTGCAGAGTATCAAAAGAATTTAGATTTAGCTGAAAGATTATTTCCTGGTGCGCCAACAGAAATATCTATACCATCAACAGCAGGTGAAGAACTAGCAGCTTTTGCAGAACAACAATTTGAACCACAGCTACAAGCACAACAGAGAGGTATACAAGAACGTAACGATCTAAGTTATTTGTTTAGTTCTATAGATCAATTTGACCGCATGATTGGAGGATAGTGGATCCCCAAGAACTTATAAGAATAATAAAAGCATTAGATCAGTTAGTTGAAACTGCTACTAAAGAAACAGTCAACAATAGAGATTTTGGCGGTCAAAAATTATTAGATTTTGTAGGTGAAGAGTGGTCTGATTTAATGGACGTTTTTCCTAGAGAAGATGGATTATTAGTTTATGGTCCTTATAATTTAGAAGAATTAGTAGGTGCAGGAAGAAGTGATTTAAATTTAGTTATTGAACCATTGGCTGATGAAGCTAATGAAGATCTTGTATCAGGTTTTCGTTTAATGATTATGGATCAAAATACGCAATCAGTAGGTGGACCTAATATGATGAGACCAGAAATTGATGAAATTTTTATATTAGATTTAGGTGAGTTTTCTACAAAACAAGAAATGGAAAATTTATTTACTAAGACATCTGACATAGATGGTGCAACTGCAAGTGTTTCATTAGTTGGTGACAAATTAGATGAAATATTTCCTAACAGTACAGCAAGTATAGAAATGGCATTGACAAATCAAGGACCTGTTATATCTGACAGAATACGATCACAAATAAATCGTAGTTTTATTCCACCTTATGCACTAGAGGCATTTGAAAAAGTTGACGCAGAACAATCTGCACAATACGGTGAATTGACTGGAGATGTAGAAGTACCAGACACAGTAGAAGCTGCAGCAGCAGATGTAGTACCAGATGATATATCGCAAGTAAATTTAGAAGATGACGTAGCAGAAGTTAACAATGACTTTGTGTATAACAAGTTTAACGAAAAACAACGTACTGCAGACAATGTTATATTTAAAGAACTTGATGACGGAACAATAGAGTTACTTGTTATAAAACGTAAACGTGGACCACATAGATCTTTGTTTGCATTACCTGGTGGAATTGTAGAGACAGATGTTAATTTGGATCAAATAATTCAAGGTGTGGTAGATCCTGGAACACCTTCATTTAGAGATACAGAAGTGCATGATTTCTTAATGCCATTTGAAACAGAAAGTACTGTATTAGATATATCAGATAAATATAGAGGAAACGAAATATTTGGTGCAGAAGCATTAAGAGAAGCAATAGAAGAAGTAAATTTAAGAAAAAGATTTATAGACAAAAGTTTTTATTTACCAATTAAATTTGATAGATATGATTGGGACGCACGTGCAGCAAAAGGTGTTGATGTTGGTGGTATAGGAATAATAATAAAAGATGTTACTAAAACAAATACTGTTGACGGACAAAAAGTTAAATCTGTTGTAGAGACCTGGACACCTAAAGCACAAGATGACGCTGTATCGTATGAGTGGATAAAACTAGATGATGTTATTAGTGGTGAAAAACAATTAGCTTTTGGACACGTAGAATTTGTAGAAGACACATTACGATTTGCTTTAAAAAAGAATTTACTACAAAAATCAAATCAAGAAACTATATATACAAATGAATCTAAATATGATTACAACGACCTTACACAATTAAAAGAACGTGTAGCTGAAACCAAGAGAAGAAATACAGAAATTATATTAGAAAGTAATAAAGTAAGAGTTGCTAATAGTCAACCAGAAATACCTATTAGCGGTAACAATATTGTTGATAGACAGAACAAAGCGCTTATTGACAGCATAAGAGGATTAAAATCATACACACCATACGTAGGTATGGGTAAAGAAATTAAACCATTTACACCACAAATGATAATGTCACCTGATTTTATATTTCATAATATAATTCAATACACAACACAAGAAGCAGGTACAGGATTAATATTTTCTGATAAAGAAATAGAGTCTAAAGAATTAGGATTTGAATTTGCAGACGATCCAGAGTCAACATACGAAAAAATAAAAATAAAACCAGAAGCTAGAAATAAAGCTAAAGTTACAATCCGTGAAAAAGTATTAAAACAATATGCTTCGGATTTAAAATGGAAAATAAATGACGGTATGCAAATTGAACCTTTTATTGCAGCAATGTATGATAACGCAGAACAGATAGTAAACAGTGAAGAGTTTGATATATTATTAGATGAATTAATTGATCAAGGTTTTGCGTCACATAAAGAAGACGAGGTTGGAACTACTGAAGTAATAGAAACATATTATACAGATAGTTTTGATGATGGTGAAGTAAAAGAGTATGCAGGTTTACACGAAGGAAATACAGTAATTCAAAGAGACGGAATAGAAAAAGCAGTTGATGACAATATAAATTATTTAATTAACAGTGATTACAAATCAGGACCTGCATTAGCTAAATTACGTGTAAGAAATACAGGATTTTTTAAAAATACTTTTCCAGATGAAATATATTTACCTTCATGGGAATATTGGAAGACAAACAATTCAGACGTACCACAAGCATTACTTGACTCTAAACAAGCAACACTAGGTGCAGACGGTAGGTTAAAAGGTTTTGTATATCATGGATCTCCTGGACTAAATGCACGTGGTAGAGCTATATTAGATATATTAGAAAAACACGGTAGTGGTTCCAAAACAGATATGCGAGGGTTGTTTGCAGATCTCACAAATAAAATAAATTATGAAACAGATTTAAATTGGTTAGATCCTTCTAAGTATCGTTCTCAAATGTTAAGACTAAATTACATGTATACAACATCTAATCCATTTGTAGCTTCTTCGTATTCTATGGGAGGACATAATACTAGCAAAGTAAATGTTATGAATATAGACGCAAATGACAAATTTACTTCTATATTAAACAGTGAAGATATTAAAAATAATCCTGAAATTATAGCTAAGATTGACAAAGATTTAAAAAAAATAGGTTTTACTATAAAAAAAGATGAAGGACTAGAAGGTGTGTTAAGAATAAGGGCTATTAACGAATCAGAATATAAACCTTTATTTGTAGATCCTGCAATTAGCCAAATAGAATTTGACGCACCTGGTGACAGTATATTACATACAGACATGCCATTAGTACGTCAAATAAATAATCCTAAAGTTAAAAATCTAATTAACAATATAGTTAACAATACAAATATAGAAACAATTTTTGATGAAGAAATGGTGGATCGATTCTTATTTAATATTATGGACCAGTTGAAAAAAACTGGTACAGGTCTTTTAGAAGGTATGTCAGAAGCAGATCAAAGCAAAATTTATAACATGATTAAAAATGCTTTAGAAGGTAGGAATACTTCTAAAGATATACTTGATCTAAATAATAGGACTGACGGTAGCGAGGTTGTACAAACAATCAAAGATTTTTATATAGACAACATGAGTGACGTACAAGATAATGTATCTAAGACCATACAAGAAGGATTAGAAGAAGGCAAGATGAATTTTTCTGATGTCCACTATATTCTTAGAGATAATCTATATGGTAATGAATCAATTACAAATGAAGCAAGAGAAGAAGCATGGGAATATATAAAAAGCACAGGTGTTAATAATACTAAGCAACAATATTTTTATGATAAAAGATTAACTTATGCTGATGTTTTGTTTAATAAATTATTAAATGATGAATACGCTTTTTTAAATGACGGCAAAAGAATTGATTTTGATTTAGTAATGCGATTTGCAAATGAGTTAGATCCTAGTGCATTAGGTGGATCATATAGAGCAACAAAAGATTTATTGTATATTAAATATTTTTTTGAAAATATGGAAATAGATAGTCCTATGTACAATGACGCAATAGATTATGTAACAAGAAATATGGCTAGCGATTCAGCAATGAAAATAAATGGATATATAGAACCTGACAGTACCTATTTAAGAGATATTGTCAGAAATTTAGAAAATTATTTTTTACAACAAAAGTTAAGGATTCAAAAAAAATTTGGCGAAGATGTTACTGATTTTATAAAATTAAATTTAGAAGATGAAGTATTTGCTGTTCAAAATAATATATTACCTGAAGTAAAAGGTGATAAAACTTTAGTAAATTTTTTACGTAAATTAAATGGTATACCAAAAAGATATGTATCACCTGTAGGTAATAGCTATGCAGCAGGAGATATTTTATTATTAAAGTCATTATCACAAAGTGGTATCGAAATAGTTGCAGGTACAGGTGGTGGTAGAGTAGGTAATGATTTCCATGATGTATTTGGTATTGTAGATCCAGGTGATAAATTTGGTACAGGTGTACCTAGAGAAGCTAAATTTAAAGTAAAACCTGTAGAAATAAATGCTGAAAAAATACAAACAATAAACGATTTAACAAGCGGTGTAAAAGGTTTTGCAGATTTAGATGATCAGTCTATAAGAGCAATAGCAGAGTTAATACCATTACAAGTATTACTTGATAACGATACATTGTCAGATGAAACTAAAGAAAGATATTCTAAGTTATATAAAGATTTAGAAATACAAGATATTAGATTTTTTGATCCAAAACGTATAGAACCTTCAGCAGTTGACGGTGCTTTATTACAACAATTTGACGGTTTTAGACAGTTAATTGCACAACAAGGAATGTTTGGCAATGTTGAAGATGAAGTAATACAAGCACATGTGGCAGAACTATTTAATAAAATGGACGGACAGATTGCACCAGAAGATCGTATTAACTTTATTAAGAGTTCTGGATTGTTAAAAACTTTTGCTGACGGACTTGATGTATTTGACGCAGCTGTATTAGCGCCTGTATTGGTTGATGTAATTATGTCAAAAACATCTGGGACAGGAAGTGCTACAGAGACTATTGGAGGTGCAGTAGCAGATGTTGCAGAAAAAATATATGATCCTGAAGAAGTAGATACTACCTTTGAATCTCTATATGGATCTCCAGAAGATCCTTCTACATTAGCAGGTGCTATGTCAGAGTCTTTTCAAGTAGGTAAAGAAGAAATTGTTAATCCATTATTTGAAGCTGCACAATCAAATAGGATTTTAAAAGAAGTATTTGGTAATTTAAAAGAAGGCGCTATATCTGCACTTGAAACTGTACGTGACGGTTTTGGTATGAATGATTGGTTATACAATGTTAAAAGAGATATGTATGTTTCATCAGTATTAAAAGAACGTGGTTATACTGACGGTAAGAGAATACCACCAGATCTTGTTAAAAAAATAGAAAATGAATATGAATCATACGTACCAAAAGAAGTTAACAAATATGGACAACCATTAGATGTTAGTGACACTTCTCGTTACAGCAATTCTTTTTACACCGCAGGTGGTGGAGGATCAGGAGTTAGGCACGAATAATATGTTTGATATAAGAAGTTTTCCAGTTATAGAAGGTGGCGGCAAATATCCAGAAATTAAATACAGAGAGAATGGTATTGGTGTAGTTAATCCAGATAGGTTACTAGAAGCAATGCAAAACTTTAGAGATGATGATATATCAGATTTAAATGGAAGAAGTAAAGCTGCATTTTATAACAATACTGTAGATGAAATGGACGAACTACTTACAATATTTGGTGTTGAGAGTGCAAGTAATCGCACTAAAGACGGTGAGATTTTAAATATAAACAACGTACCTTACAATGCACATGCAGAATATAACGTTCCTGGAAGAGGTGAGAGTTATGGTTTATTGCAAATAGATGTATCAGGTGTAAATAAAACATACGTTATGCTAGCTATGGACGATAAATACAAAGAAATTATTAATAAAGAAAAAACTATTGAAGGTAGAAATGCTGTAGGTGCAGAGCTATTTGAAGAGAATCGTGATGAAGCTATTAAGTTTTTAAAAGATATAAACAATTTAGATAAGCATTTACTTATTGCTTCTACTATATATAACGATAATGGTCTCAATGGTTGGCGTGCATACAGTAATTACAACGATCCTAATGGTGACGCAGGTTTTAAAGAGCTATATGAAATGGTACAAAAGCAGAATCGTACAAGAGTTTTTAAATCCTGGTCAGATGAAGTAATGCAACGCAACGAAAAGAACACAGCAGACATGTTGCATATATTAGAATTAAGAGACAAAATGCCTGTTAATATTAAAGATAGAGCAATGACTTTAATTGACGCATACAAGAAACTAAAAGAAGATAATCCTGATATGACAAATTTTGCTGACAAAAAAATAGAAAAACTTAAACCATTTGCAGGTATTTATGGCAGCTAATCTCATACCACAACTACCTAGCGATACAGAACTATGGCAGGAAATAAACGAAGCAGGTCAAAGTGTATATTATCTTGTATTCCAATTACCACCTGAAGCTGCACAATTGTCTCCTGGACTAGAAAATTTTACGTTTAGATACAAAGTTAACGATCTAAAAGAAATAGCACAAATAGGTACAACAGTAACTCCAGATGTAGTAGTTACTAAAGACGGAGATGTATACAGTACAGAAGGTGATACAACTATAGATGTTGATGATTATGTAAATAGTTTTTATTTTGGCACACACAATCAATTAGCTGCTATTAGTGGGCAAGTTGAAGACGGTGCTGCAGGATATGAATACTTTATAGAATCATTAGAGACTGAAGCAAAGTATAAACCATATATGTTTAGTAAAAATGCACAAGGTCAATATGATTATCTTGCTGTTGTATTAGAAGCAGCTAAAGAAGGTAGAACTGCAAGAGAAGCAGAACTAGCACAAACAACCTGGTGGAAGACACATACAGCTACAGAACGCCAGGAGATGTTATTTGCACACCAGGATCCTGCAACATTTAGTCAACGTGGCATAAAGAAAAGAGAAGACATAATAAGCAGAATGATGGCTGCAGGTATAACAGAGTTAGATCCTAAAGTCATTGACGCTATTACACAGAAGTATCAATACGGTACATTCACTGATGATGATATTACTAAAACTTTACAGAAGTTAGCTAATCCTTTAATTAGATATACATTAGATCCAGAAGTAAAAGCTGCATTAGAAGGTAAGACATTAGAGACAATAGAACTTACAAGACAAATGGAAAATACTATTAACTCTATACTAGGTCCAGGAGTTGCAGATAATTACAACTTAGAACAGTTACTTGCTAATTACCAGGATAATCCTACAGCATTTACACAAGAGTTTTTACCTAAACTACAAGATCAATTTCAAGCAAAGTTTACACAGTATGCAGGAACTAATGTTAAAGCATACGAAGATATTGCACCAGACCTTAGAACAGAATGGCAGAGCATTACAGGTGCAGCACCAGATGAAAGATCTGCACAATGGAATCAATTTATTGCAACTAATGATGTAGCAGAACGTAAAGATATTGCATTTGCTGCAGCAGCAGAGTCAGGTTCACAAACATATAGAGATCAATTTAAATCAGACATGGAGAGAGTATTTGGTAAAGCAGGCGCTAGATCAACTGGCGGAGGAAGGTTTGGGTTATGAGCGGTATATTAGGTAGAATTATGCAATTAGGACCAAGATTAGGACCTCGTCCATTGCAAACAGAATTATCTGCTGACATGGATTTAAGTGCAGTACGTGAACAAGCTGCACAAAGCGCAGCAGTAGTAGCACAAAGAGAACAAGAAGCTAGATTAGCTGCACTTGCAGAAGAAGAACCACAAGCAGCAGCAGTAGTATCTGAACCAGATCCTGAACCACAACCTGATCCAGATCCTGATCCAGAACCAACTGGTGATGAAGTAGCGTCAACACAAACAATAATTAAAAATGGAAGAATTGTATTTCAAACTATATACAAAGATGGAAGAATAGAAGAACAAGATTTAGGTCCAAGTGATCCAGGTGTACCAGATCCTCCACCTCCTGCACCAGTTCCAGGAGATCCACAAGAACAGTTTAATGCTAGAGAGTTTGCACAAGCTAACTATAGCTATTTAGGTGAAGAGTTACTTGAAACATTTATAGGTGAATACAATTCTAATGGTGGTGACGTAGATGAAGCGTTACGTACAATGAGAGGTACACAAGCATACAAAGATAAGTTTCCTGGAATATTTAGAGAAGATGGTACAACACTTAGGTTTACTACAGAGACACCAGAACTAGATTACATTAAGATGAAGGAAGATTATTTTAACGCATTAGAAGATTACAATTTAAATCCTAGTTACTTTGAGGACAAGATTACACAATTGTTTGAAAATGATGTTGATCCACAAACATTTGGTACAAGATTAGATACTGCATATACATCACTGTTTAATCAGTTTGACGCAGTAAAACAATACTATGTAGAGAACTATCCTGGACAGTTTCCTACAACTGATGACATATCTGATGAAGCTATATTTGCTAGCTTTATATCAGAAGATGTATCAGCAGATATTATTTCACAAAGAGTTAAAGTATCACAGATTGGTGGTGCATTTAAAGAAGAAGACTTTGCAGTTTCAGCACAACAAGCACAACGATTAGTTAGTGCAGGTTTATCTGGTACTGGTGCGCAACAGTTAGCAGCTAGAGCAGAGACACAGCTACCAAGATTACAAAGACTTGCTAGAAGATTTACAGGTAGAGAAGATATATTTGGTTTATCAGAGTTTATTGAATCAGAAGTATTTGGTGAAGGAGTAGCTGCACAAGTACGTGAAAAACTAGAAGCAGAGCAAGCTACAGTGTTCACACGTGAAGGTGGCGCTGCACAAACACAAGCAGGCGTAACAGGATTAGTCGAACAATAAAAAAAATCTAAAACAGTCATTTTATGTGCTATACTATTTGTATTGGCGTGGTCAGAATCCGCCAAGTAAATAATAGATCGACAACTCTGGCATAGGGTTCCTACGTCCTTGCCACGTATTAAATTCGTAGAGGTGTTGTATGCGTAATTACAGCGCCGATTCAGCATGTAAACAAATACTGTAATCACTCCCAATATGATCCACACCTTATTGGAGATTAGTGTAATAGTGTGAGAAATGGAGAATATCAATGACAGACGAAACAATGGAAAGCATGGAAACCAACGAAGGTATAAAAGGTTTAAGGGAAAAACTTAAATCTGTAGAACAAGAGAATAAAGAATTAAAGAATGTTGTAAAGACTTCTTTATTTAAAGATGTTGGATTAGATCCTCACTCTGGCACAGGTAAGATGGCTTTTGATCTTTATGATGGAAAACCAGATACTGCAGAACTAGGACAATGGCTTAAAGAAACTTACAATATCGATACTGAAGTACAGCAGAACAACGAAGTAGCTGCTGCGAAGATCGCTGAAAGTGACGATAAGCTAACACAGATACAACAAAACTCTGTAGCTGCACAACCTGCAGATTGGACACAGAAAATGCAAGACGTTATAGCAAGTGGAGACACTTCTGTTAGAGATAGTCTAAGAGCAAAATTAGCTTTACAAGAAGAACTTAAAAGAAAATAATATCTCGTAAGAGAGAAGGGAAATAGTAGAATATGGCAGCAATATCAGGTGCTAATCCAATAGTTGCTAGTGACGTTAATAACTTTACTGGTGAATTATTTAAAATCACACCTCATAGAACACCATTGCTAGCTGCTGCAGGCGGACTTAACGGAGGAGTTGCGATCAACTCAACATTCTTCCAGTTCCAAACACAAGATAACGCCGTAGTGACTGCTGTTACTCCAGATGATGAAGGTGGTTCACCTAACTATTCTGGAAGAAGCAGAAGTTCACAACAGGGTACACTACAAATTTTCCATGAAGCAGCGCAAGTATCTTATACTGCACAAGCAGCTTCTGGAGAAATTGTACCGTTTCAATTATCAGGGAACTATAAGAACTCCGATCCTGCATTAGCATTAGCAGGTAACAATCCAATTACTGATGAGTTAGCTTATCAGATGGAATTAGTATTAGAGCAAGTAGCAAAGAAAGTCGAATGGTCAGCATTTAACGCTTCTTACAATGACGGTACTACAGGTAATCGTCAGATGAGAGGTCTTAAAGAACACCAAGACTTATCAGGCGGAAACTCTGTCAACAATGATGACGGAGGAGATCCTGCTGCAGCACAAAAATTAAACTGGTCAATCATAGCTGACGCTATGAAAGCGTTGTATGACGCAGGCGCACCAATGAGACAACCAGTGCTTTTTGTTTCTCCAACAATGTTGTTGGATCTTAACAAAGAATTAATTAGTGCTTCAGTTGGAGACGTTAATTATGGTATTATACCAAGAGACAGAAATGTCGGAGGTGTTGACATTGATACAATCGTCACACCATTCGGTTCACTCGGAATGGCATTATCTGACTACTTGCCTGCAGGAACTATATCTGGTTCTAAGCAAGCATTTATCGTTGACCTTAGTTTTGTCAAACCAGTATTCCTTAACATTCCAGGTTATGGAACTATGTTTGTAAGAGACTTAGATCAAAACGATCAAGCAAGAATTGCAAAAGCAGTATACATGGAAATGGCTTTCGATTTCGGACCACAACAATATCACTGTGCAATCGACAACGTAGTAGGTTAATCCTACTAATTATTAATACTCTAAGACCGCTAATCCACCTTAGCGGTCTTTAGAGTATGTTAAAATAAGGACATCATGGCATACGGAATGAGTAAAAGCGAAGTAGCTTTAATAGATGTTTCAGAAGACGCAAGCAACAGCGAAGGTGTTAACGTAGAAAATATGTTACTCTGCGGTGTTGTTTTTCCTGCAACAATGACAGGAACAGCAATTACATTTGACTATTCAGTAGATAACTCTAGTTGGGTAGATGTATTTGAAACTGACGGAACTGAAGTATCTTATACAGTTAGCGCAGGTAATGTAGTGCGTATAGATCCTAGTGGTTGGGCATTTGCTTCCAATGGATATATAAGAGTTACATCTGACGGAACAGAAGCTGCTGACAGAAAAATTAAATTATTATTTAGAACTGCTTAGGAGGACCAATGTCAACATTCGGTCAACTTATCGACAGAACTTACAGAGAGTATCTTAGACCTGTAGAGGAACAAGAACCGTTAACACAAGTTGCTAATCTTGATAGTATATCTGGTGGTGCGCAAGGTTTAACATCAAGTGGCACAACTTTACAGTACAAAGAAGGACTTTTTACACCAGAAGAAGAAGAGCTTATTGGTGCAGGTTCTGTTTTAGAAATAGATCAAGAACTTTTAATGGTTGAAAACATTAATACAGTATCACGTGAAATAACTGTAGAACGTGGTAGGTTAGGATCTACTGCAGTAGAACATACTAACGATACAGATATAATTTTAAAACCTAAATATCCTAGATTAAATGTAGCTAATGCTATTGGAGATCAAGTTATAGGTTTATATCCTGCCTTATATGCTGTAAAGAAAACGTCTATAACTACATCATCTACACAATTTGTAGAAATGCCTGCAGGAACACAAAGAATATTACAAGCAAAAATGGATAACTCAACATCTGGATCTTCTACTACTGTATACAGTGACGTTGCATTAGAGTTACTTACAGATTTTGCAGGATCAACAACAGAAGCAGCAGTACAATTTCCTACTGCACCTACATCAGGTAAAACTGTATATGTTGTTTATGCTTCAAAATTTACAAGACCTAGTGCAGAAACAGATGATTTAAATTCTGTATCTGGATTAGAAGATTTCCATGAGCAAATAGTTATGGTTGGTGCTGTAGCACAGTTACTATCAGAGCTAGATGTTGACGCTACAACACAAGATTACATTACAGAAAACTTAGAACAAAGAGGAATACCTGTAGGATCTGGAGAGAGATTACGTAACGCATTGTTAAGATACTACGGAGTATTATTAGATAGAGCAAGAAGAGAACAGAGATCACGCTTTCCACAAGGCGTAGAGTTATATGGAATCAGCTTTACCTAATGCCTTTACCTTCAACTTCTAACGTTACAAATCCGTTAGCTTTTGGCTACCAGGCACAAATATCTGATGGTATTACAGACATCTTACTTAGACTTGCAGTAGCACCAGGTAGAGAATTATCTATTACTACTGCACCACTATCTGCGCAACAAGTTAACACAGCGCAAGTACCTGAAGAGTTTAGAGCAGAGTTTGGTCAATCTTTTGCACGATCTGATTTTTCTGGTGGCGCAGGTTTAGATCAAGCACATCAAAGAATACAAGGCACCAATGACTTTAGAAGATTTTTTGATAGCAAAGGTATTAATGTATTTAAGAATGCAGATGATAGTGGTAAAGCATACAGTATAGAGTTATTAAATGAAACTACTGCTGTAACTGCAAGAGCAAGTACAGAGACAGAGCAACACATTATTGCACACGAAGATGTGTTGTATGTTGCACAAGGACATGACGTATATTACTCATCTGATAATGGAGATACCTGGACACAAACAGATCCATATTCTGCAGGACCAGGATTTGATGTAACAGGCATGGCGCTAGAAGGACATATATTGTATGTGTCTATGAATGACGGAACAGATAGTATTGTAAGAAAATTAGACGCAGATGACATTGCAAGTGGTTGGTCTAACTATATGAATTTACATTCTTCACATATCTACACAGGATTATTTAATGTAAAAAATTATTTGCTAGCTATTGATGATGACGGACACTTGCACGAACTAGACGGAACTAGCAGTCCTCCTTTAATAAAAGATTTACCTTCAGGATCTTTATGGACAGCAGTTATTGACGGAGGTTCTGTAATACTTGCAGCAGCAGATGACGGATATATATATGCAATTAAAGATGATCAAACATCTGGTCTGGTGCTTGCAGGACAAACATACATAGAAGGTGAAGACATTGTAGATATGACAGAGAGTAACGGTATTATTTTCTTTTCTACATCACAAACATCAGCAGGCGGTGGAAAAATAGGAAGAGTATATAGAGGAACTATTGCAACAGATGGTGTGCTGTATACACTTGATGAAAGACAATTAGTAAAAGAGTTTGGAGATAACGAGACAACAGTAGATAAAAGTCCTACTGCATTTTTTAATACAAGAGACCAAATATATTTTGGTGTTATAGACAGTGCTAGTGAAACTGATCTATATTCTATTTACTTACCAACATTAGGTTACGCTAGAAATATTTATTACACAGGTACATCAGGCAAAGTAAAAGGTATTGCTGTTGCTAATGGTAAATTATTCTTTTTAGTTACAGGTGTTGGTTTAATAAAAGAAGCAGCAACATTAGTCAGTAATGGTTACTTAATACTTCCTGCTGCAGATTTTTATACATCACAAGCAAAACAATGGATTGGTGGTCGTTTATATACTAACGATATACCTGCAGGATCAAGCGTGTTAGCAGAATTTAGTACAGAACTTGACGCATTAGAAAACCCAAACGCTTCAAGTTACTCTACTTTAACTAGAATTGAGACATCACAAAGTGGTAACGAAATACCTATGATCAATGTTATAAATAGATGGCTAGTTGCTAAATTAACAATTAATGCAGACAGTGGTAGAACATCTAGTCCTGAAGTTTATTCTTATAGTTATCGTGCTTTCCCAGAACCAGAAGATATTATTGCAAGAATACCTATAAACGTATCTGATCGTATAGAGCGTCCAGGTAAACGTGCAAAAAATATACCTGGTATTGGTAAGAAATTATTTGACGCTGTAAAAAAACTAGAAGGTAAATCAGTTACTTTAACTTTATTTAAACCTGATGAAATTATTAGAGGTATTGTAGAAAACGTTACGTTACCTGTACAAGAAATTACTAAGTTAGGATCTACTATGGTGTTTTGTACAATACAAGTAAGAGGTCAGAGACAAGCAGCAGGTACTGGTGAGATTTCTTCATTAGGCGCACTTGGTATTGGAAGATTAGGAATACACCAATACGGTGTGTGATATACTGACAAGGAGAATTTAGAATATGGCAGATACAAGAAAAGCAGCAGAAACATTTACACGTAACGCATTTGAAACTACATTGTCAAGTACGTTTGGTGCTAGTGATACTACAGCAACAGTAGCTTCTACATCTGGATTAACAAGTCCATGTTATTTAGTTATTGAACCAGACAGTGCTACACAAAGAGAGTATGTATTTTTTGATGGAACATTTACAGCTACACAATTAAACACAACTACAACAGATAATAGATACCTTACAGGATCTGCAGCAGCTTCAGGTTTATCACACCCACAAAACTCAAAAGTTCGTATGGTGCCTGTACAACAAGTATTTGAAGATATTTTTGACGCATTAGGTCAAGTAGTAGATGTAAGTTATGCTTCAGGAGACGCAGGCACACCTAAATTAGCAGCAGATTTAAACGCTAACAACAATAAAATTACAAACCTTACTACACCTACAGCAGCAGCAGACGCTGCAAACAAATCTTATGTGGACAATGCAGCGCCATCATTAGTTGGCGGAAATGGAATTGATTATTCAAGTCCTACTATTTCTGTGGATATAAATGGTGCTACTGATGGAACAGGTATAACTATAGACGGATCATCAGATTTAGTATTAGTCTATGACGCAGATACACTAGCGGTCAAGAAAGTTTACACAAGTCAAATAGCTACACCTGTAAGTTTAAATTCTAGTAAATTGTTCTTCTCATTAAATGGATAATGAAAATAACAATTTGCTATAGTAAGTATATGAAACAGATCGGAGAGATAGAATGGCAAGCGGAATACTAGGACAAGAGACAATTACTTCAGCTTCTACTGGTACATCATTAGTTGTGTACACAGTACCTGCAAGTACATTAGCTGTTGTCAATGTAAACATTGCAAGTATTTCAACATCTTCTCAAACATTTAACTTAGCTATTCCTGATGAAACAGATGGTACTTATGATACTGCTGATACAGTAGAGCTAGATAGTACATTACAAGCTAAAGCTATTGTTGAAAGAACTAATATTGTTCTTGAAGCAGGTAGAAGTATTGTAGTTGAAAGTTCTGACGCAACAGGTGTAGTTGTTAATGTTTGGGGAATTGAAGAAGCAGTTTAAATTTAAGGATTAATTATGGTTAGATATTCCGAAGCGGATATTAATTCTCAACAAATTAAATCTGTTCAACGTATAACTGGTAGCGCTAGTGTTCCTAGTACAGGTCAAGGTGGAGGTGGTTCACACGCTACTAGAAGTACTGATGTAACAATATCAGAAGTAGATACAACTAAATCATTTTTAATTGTTGAAAGTTGGATGGAAGGTGGTTATTGGTGGCAATGGGGTACAGGTGGTAATGACACACAAATGTATTGGGAAGGTGGTACTAATTCAGCTACACTAATAAACAGTACAACAGTTCGTGTATATTATGGACAAAGCCATAATTATGGTGAACCAACAGCTCAGTGGTCTATACAAGTAGTGGAGTATTATTAATGGTAAGAAGTGAAAGCACACCTACTTCAGGAATTAAATCAATACAAAGAGGACAGCAATTAATTGCACCTAGTGGAAGTCAAGGTACTTATATTGTTAATATAACAATAACTGAAGTTGATTTAAACAATGCGGTATTATTTTGTAACGCTAGTTGGGATAGTGCAGGTGGAGTACATTCGTGGCAAAGTACGCATTATTGGTTAGGTACATTCGCAAAACCTGAAGTACAATTAACTACATCTACTAATATAGAAGTTGATATGTTTCAAGGATATACTAATGGACCAGCAGGTAACGGTCGTGATCCTTATGTATCATGGCAAGTAGTGGAGTATTATTAATGAGAACAGTACGTAATGCACAAATAATAAAATCTATACAACATAAATCGTATAGTAATTCAAGAAGCAACGCCAATGTAACTATTACAGAAGTTGATTTAGATAAAACTATTTTGTTTCATAGTGCCAAACATGCACATGGAATGTGTAATGCAAATAATTCTGCACATCTTTCAAGTAGTACAAACATTGCTCTTAAAAGTGAAGGAACTTACAATGAATATAATGCAGGTAATTCTTATCAGGAAGTGGTAGAGTATAATTAGTGGGTAGATATAAAAAAATTCCTGGACAAGGTAAAACAATTAAATCAATACAAAGAATTGATAGACAAGCAAGTCCTATTACTATTAATCCTGTAGATGTTAATAAAACTATTGTGTTAAACTACTTTAAAGGTGGCAATGATGGTCAAGGTTCTTGTTGGTATTTAAGCGATAGTACTACATTAACAAAAACAGTTGGTCAGAATTTTACTGGAGAAGTAATAGAGTTTTGGTAGAAAGGTATAATAAAATATGCACAATTTTATAGAGTTATCAACAGCAAACATAGTTGTAGGGTATAAAACAGTTAAAAGTAATGTAATAAGCGTAAACGAAGATGGCACTGAAAATTTATTTTCTGATTTATCTAATCATATAGAAGCACCTGAACACGCTACTGTTAGTGAAGTAGGTAGTAAATATAATTCTGATGACCAATCATTTACTTCACCAGGAGAAGATAGTCAAGGAAATCCTCGTTGGTTTAATATTGAAGATGGAACTTTATGGCAAAATACTTATGAAGAAGATGGCAGAGTTTCAGTTCCTGAACAAGTTGTAGAATAAATCTCCTACACTTAAATAATCTAAATTTTCTTTTAACATTTTTTGATCGTAAAAATGTGAGTAATTATATTTAACTCTTGGATCATATATATTTAATACTCTGTTTTTAAAATTTTCTGATACATTATTTGTAAAATGTTCTAAAGCTAAACTATTAGCTGTATTCCAAAACTTTGTGTCTATATTTTTATTAGCTAAATAGTGCATAAGAATAGTATCTATTGCTTCATCAATATAATCTCTTAACGCCTGTGGATCAAAAGTTCTTGGATTATTCCATAAATGATAAGCAGAATTTATTGTTATATTAATACCAGTTAAACTTGTTCCTTCAAAAGGTTCAACAAAAAAATTTTTATTTCCTATGTAAACTTTGTTTTTATTAAAAGGAAACTTTTTGTAATAATTTTTAAAAGGTAATACTTGATAATCTTTAAAAGCAAATTGTTTTTCTAATTCTTCTAGTATCTCATCTTGTGTATTTAAATTAGAATTAAACATGTGTGTAACAAACAAATATCTTTTACTTGGTATTATTGAAATATAACCATGTTTCATTGCTTTTATTTTTGTGTACATAAATGGTGGATATTCGTGAGGTATTTTAATTCCTAATGCTGTATTGACTGGAATGTTTTTAATAAGATTATAGCTTTCATCTATATTAGGTATACCACTACCATCAAATATATAATCTGACGATATATTGTTAAAGTTGTCTGTTTCAATATATTTTATTTTATTTATTGACATAAGATAATTAATAAAATCTTTACTATTAAATTGCAAACTAGCATTACTTAATTTGTATGATTGAAAATAATCTTTATTATTAAAATTTTCTTTCATAATTCCTAATTTTATGTTGGCATAAAACTTTTCTATATCCAAATAATTTATGTTATCTAATTGAAACGGTGTATCTAAAGCAGAACTTATACCTACGTCCCAGTGTTTTGCGTTTGGGTTTATTAAACAATCTATTTCCCAATCAGTGTGTAATTTAAAATAATTAATAGCAAGCATACTAGCAATGCCGTTACCAAGTACAGTAAGTTTCTTCATACCAATATTCTACATGTTATAATAATTCTATGTCAATGTTAATCATGCTTAAAGAAGGTGGTTCATTATTAATAGATAGCATTGGTGGACCAATAAGTGAAGATATAAATTTATTACCTGAAGCTAGTGGCGGATCAGGTCTATCTTTATTTGATATGTTATTTTATGCTAACTCTTTATTTATTATAGATGATACAGTTACTGGACCAAACACTACAATATTTGTAAACGGAAAAACAAAACATTTCTTTTCTTTGAACGCAGCTTAGTATATAATTAATACATGCCTGAAATTATATTTACTTCAGATTTTGATGAATTTATAGATACAAAAGAAATTAATCCGCAACCTACTAAAAATTTTATTCCAAAGTGGTATAAAGATATGCCAGTAGATATGCCGCAAAATCATACATGGTTTAAAAGTAAATTAGTTCCTAACTGGAGAACTACTAAAATGTGTCCTTCTTTTGCAAATATATTTCACGAAGATACATACGTAGCTGTTGCACCTTGTGACATACATTTATTTAATATGAATGGTAAATGGCAAGGTAGAACATCTAATCCTAAAGTTGGTTTAAATCATCACGAAGATGATCAGTTTGTAAATCATATACCAGGAAAACCAATTAAAGCTGTATTTAGATTAGCGACTAGATTTCATTGTATATTACCTAAAGGATATGCACTAAGATATATACCTTTAAATTTACATTTTAACAGTGATTGGTTTGCTACTTATGGTGTAATAGAACAAGATAAAATGACACAATTAAATGTACAAATATTAGTGACGACTGATAAAGAAGAATTGTTAATTAGAAAAGGGGAACCTATATGTTATTTAGTTCCTTATAGAAAAGAAAAATATAAATATACTTTTAAATACATGGACGAAAAAATTAGAAGGTTTGTTAAAAAAATAGATTTAGTAACATTGAGTAGGTTTAAAGGAGGTTACAGTAAAAGTGAAAGTTACGATTATACCAAAGAGTAAAGAGTTTGAAGATCTATTAAAGTTATATCCGCCAGTAAAAGCTAAAGATATATTACCTGATTGGTGGAAACAATTAAAACCTGGTAGTTACAGAGATAGTTGGAAAGACGCTCATTTAAACATTCCTTCAGGTGATAAATTTATTACAGCTAAAACATGTCCCGCTATACAAGATTATTTTGGTGAAGGTATTGTATTACCTTTATGGGGAAAAATGTATATAGGAACAGAAAAAGTAGATGGCAAAGATCATACTTATGCAGCATTTACTTCTGATACTTACCATAAAGAAAAATTATTAGGCGCACATGTAGAACATCAAGTAGGTGATATGCCTATAGGTATGACACCACAAGGAACTATATTAAAATTAGGTATGCCTTACAAAATATTAGTACCTGATGGTTATAGTGTTATGTATCAAGATCCATTTTACCATTTTAGAAATGATATAAGAATGCTTACTGGTGTAGTAGAAGCAGATAAGTGGGGATATGTTGCATTTCCATTTTCTATTGAAAATTATAATTGCACTATAGAAGCAGGTACACCATTAGTTTATGTACATGTATTTAAAAAAGAAGATATCAAATTAAAGGTTCGCAAAGGTACTAAAAAAGAATATGAAGAAAATTATTTAGAAAAACAGAACTTTGTAATTAATGAAAACTTTATAACAGGTTATAAAAAACAACCTAAATTTTATAAAGATTATCCGACTATGTAAGCGTGTGTTATAATTATATTTATGGACTACATCATAGGATTTTTGTTAGGTTTTTTTTTAAAAGAAATTATTTCTTATCTTAAAAGATTAAGTCAATGGGATTGGGATAATCGTAAATCTTGGGATAAAGAATGGGATTGGATTACACCTATCCAAGAAGATGATCTTCCATAATGTCTAACGGTAACGGCTTCACTACTAAGGAATACTTGCAATTAATTAAAGAAGAAGTTGATATTGCTAATAAACGTATTGACGAACTTCATGAAAAAATAAATAAATCACCAACACGTCAGGAGATTTTAGGTTGGCTTGTTGCAATTACGAGCAGCGCAGCTTTCCTTAATAGTATAATGTAACCTATGCAAGGTTACTCTTTATATTGGAATATATCTAAACGCATGATTGCTGTATTTATAGCACAAGCATTAAGTGTTATAGGTGCAGGATCACTTATAGGTATTGATGTTATACAATCATCATTACTTGCAGGGCTATTAGGTGTAGCTAATGTACTAGAAATCTTAGCAAGGAAATACCTAAATGATGGGCAACTTACAATCGAGGAAGTTAATCAAGCATTTGGTATTTTAGATAGCAAGACACATAATGATATGAATGGGAGAGAAATATAATGGCAGATCCATGCTGCGGTGGTGGTTGTTGCGGAACTAAGTAAGTTCCGTGCTACACAAATTTAATACACTTGTTCGCTTATGTATTGTTGCGTTCTTAATAATTCCTTTTCCTGTACTTGCAGATCATGTACCTACGCAACCTGCTTATGGTCAAGATCTTACAACAGATAATAACGCAGGAACTATAACTATTGGTATATTGGGTTCTGATGGGTGGGAAGATAGTCCACCTGAAAATTACACAATATTTTTTAGTGGTAGTAGTGGTATAACTGAAACAAATAGCTTTTGTGTAACAACTTCTTTTGGTCATCAAACAAACACCTGGCAATATTATACATTTAGTAATGATGATTTAAAATATTACTTTGCAGATCTAGCAGGAAAAAACTTTTATTTTAGAATAAGAAGTAATAATGAAACAGATAATATTGTTTCTACTCTAACTACTGAAAGTGTTTATAACATTTATGCAGGTCCACCATTTGAATTTAACCAAACAGATTGGTCAGCACCTACAGGAACAGACGCTTGTAATCCTTATGTAGTTACTACTACAACCACAGTTGCACCTCCAACAACAGAATCTGCAGCACAAGAAGAAGTAGTAGAGGAAGAAACTACAACTACTAGCAGTACTACAACTACAACACAACCACCTCCGCCTCCTCCTCCGCCACCTACAACAACTACTACGTTGTATGTAGTAGTGAACGAAGATGGTAGCACATCAGAATATACTGAAACAGAAGTAGAAGATGGAACTGTAGATCGTGATAATCAACGTAAAGATAATGAAGATAAGTATGGTTGTTACATGACAGACGCACAAATAGAACGTGGTGATTGTGACATACCTAAAGAAGAAGAAGTAGTAGAAGAAAAAGAAGAAGAAGTTATAATAAAAGAAGATGAAAAAGAACAACCAGATACCGAAGAAGTCATTTCTGATGATGATGTTGTGGTACCTGAAGTGGTCGTTGAAGATAAAGATGAGGATTTTTTTGATGAACCTAAAGAGGAAGTTATAGAAGATGAGTTGGATCAAGAGATACCAGGAGATGACGACATCAGAGAAGAGGGAATTCAAGAGGAAGATGACAAAGACCAGGATAATAAAGAAGAAGAAATAAAAGAGGAGGAAGAAGTTGAAGAGACAAAAGAGATCATACTGGAACCAGAAGAAGAGCCAGAAAAATTTGAAGAGCAAACTGTACAAGATCTTGTAAAAGACATTGAAGAAGTAGAGCTAGAAGATCTTGAAACAGAGCAGGTTATCGAAGTACTTACTGAAGTTGCTGATGTCGGAGTGGAGAATCTTACAGAAGTTAGCGAAGATGTACTTGAAGTTGTAAGTCAGGTAGTAGAACAATCTATACAAAAAGCAGAAGAATTAACTGAAGAGCAAGTAGAAGTAGTTGCAACTGTACTTAATTTAGAAGATAAGAATGACGTAAAGGTTATAGCTGAAGCTGTAAAAAATGACGAAGCAGTGGCAGAAGCTGTTGAAGAATATGTAGAACGTGCAGTAGAAAACAAAGATGTAGAAGATTACACACTTGCTGATGTTGTGACAGAGATACAAACTGAACAATTCCTTGCAGATCCTATTGGTGCATTTACTGATATAAATATACAAGAGATAGATCTAGGTGCTATTGGTAACGATATGACTAACGATCAAAAAGAAAAAGCACAAGAAGTTGTAGTACCAGTTATCATAGCTTCGCAAATTGTGGCTAGTGTGCAAGTCGTACCAGTTAGAATGAGACGTAGGATATGAAGTACATAAAGAAATTTTTTAATTGGTTATCAGAAATAATCAAAGAGACAATAGCACAAACATTTACTTTGCTAGGTTTTTTTATAGCATGGCTAACATTAACTGGCACAGCTAAGGACATAGTTGGAGTTGCTATAATAATAAGTATAGTTTTATGGTTGTTAACTATAGGACTACGTAAAGATAAAGACGATCAACCGAAAAAGAAAGTGAGCAGATAATGCCATACGATAAAAAAGGTAAGAAAAAAAGATACTCTTCTAAGAGAATCAAAAAGATGAAGTAGCTATAATATAGTATGGCAAAAAGTAAACCAGTATGGGACAAACCACGTCCCAAAGATCTAGGAAAATCTAAAAAACTTACACCTTCACAAAAGGCAAAGGCAAAAGCTAGAGCTAAAGCTAATGGTCGTAAATATCCTAATATGGTGGACAACATGTGGGCAGCTAGCAGGTAGGATCATACGAAAGTATCTTGTCCTAAATGCGGACAACCTCTTCTTGTCAAAAACAGTAAATTATACTGTACAAATCCCCAATGCAAAGACTATACTAAGGTTAAGTAAACAGGGAGAATAATGAAAATACAAGTTGTTCGTACACAGTTCGGCATAGACGCTACTAATGGTCTTATGTATATTGACGGTAAGTTTGAGTGTTATACACTTGAAGATCAATATCAAGCAGTAAAAGTAATGCACGAAACCTGCATACCTGAAGGTACATACGATATAAAGTTTAGAAAAGTTGGTGGATTTCACCAGAAATACAGTGCAAGATATAAGAATGCACACTACGGAATGTTAGAATTACAAAACGTTCCTGGATTTCAATACATACTTATACACTCTGGGAATACGGACGAGCATACATCAGGTTGTATTTTGACAGGTAACACACAACAAGATCTTGATCTAGGTAAAGACGGTATGATTGGACAATCACGCATAGCGTATCAAAACATGTATGCAAAGGTTGCAAAAGTATTACTACAAGGTAAACCAGTTACATTAGAAGTAAGTAAGATAAATTTAGATGGTGCTGCCGCACCAGAACAAAGTTCCGATAGTAAAACGTTGGATTCTATTCACGAAAAAGTGACACGAATTGACGCTAAACTACAGGGAAGACCAATAATATAGACTGGAGATAATATGAGTGATGAACTCAAAGCACTTATCGAAAAAGTTGTATGGACATTCATTGAAGCATTTGGTTCTGCTTTACTTGTAGGTCCTGCACTCGACTTAGACATTACAGCAATCCAAGCTGCAGCAATTGCAGGTGGTGGATCAGTGATAGTAGTACTAAAAGAGTATGCAAAAAAACAACTCGCAGGTAAGTAAACTTACTGCAACCCAACAGGACGTAGCACACAACGAAGTTAAAGATACACCAAGTCACCCCAATGGTTGGGAACCTGGCGTAGAATTTAATTACAAAACTAAGACAGGCACAATAACAACAAGAGCTATGGACAATGCTAGTCCAGAGTTTAATGATCTTCTTAGATCGTGGGGATTCGATCCTGATAAGTATTCTATTCTAAATGACACTATTCGTGTAAGCACGTGGGATATGAATATGGGCAAAGGAGACGTGCAACAAGCATGGGCATACAAAGCACAGATTGTTTACAAAGAACATGCACTAGACAAAGAAGATTATGATCGTATATCTAAGTGGATCCAGACTTACAAGCGTAAAGCTAAACCTAAAGTAACAAAACCTAAAGCTAGTTTTTTTGTTGCTATATCTGATCTACAGTTAGGCAAGCGTGATGGCGGTGGTACTGAAGCTATTGTTAATAGATTTTTAGAAAAGATAGATACAGTACGTGATCGTTATAACTTCTTGCGTAAAGCAGGAGTGCAGCTAGATCAGTTAACAGTTGTAGGATTAGGTGATATAGTCGAGGGCTGCGTAGGATTTTACCCACAAGCAATGGGACCGAACGGAGTCGAACTTGATTATCGTAATCAAATGAAGTTAGCTAGAAGACTTATTGCTAAAGCATTAGTTGAATGGTCAAGAGACTTTGATGTAGTTGTAGTAGGTGCAGTACCAGGTAATCATGGAACTAAAAGAATTGCAAAGAATCTTGCACCAACAGGTGAGATGGACAACTATGACATAGAAGTGTTTGAACAGATTGCAGAAATATTTGCAGATAAACCACAGTACAAACATGTAAAGTTTGTAATACCAGATGAGCCACACCTATCACTAAACGTATGCGGTACAAACATGAGTTTTACTCATGGACATCTTGCAGGTTACAGTGGCACAGTTGAAAATAAACTTATGAACTGGTGGAAGAACCAAACATTTGGTGGCTTCCATGCAGGATCCAGTGACATTCTTGTCACAGGTCATTATCATCATCACCGTGAATTACATGACGGACGCACATGGATACAAGTACCTAGCTTAGATGAGAGTACATGGTTTGAACATCAAGCAGGTAAGAAAACCAAACAAGGTGTAATGACTATGGTTGTTGATAGTAACGGACACAACAACAAAGAGATCGTATGAGTTATACATGGCAAGGTACATAAAAAGCAAGGCGGTCTCACAGGACCGCCTTATTGCTTGGGAAGGAGATAACACGTTTAGATGTTATCTGATCTCACCACAATACCATGTGGTATAATTAATGTCAACACTCATTTCATTGATAAGAGGTTTCCTCCTTTACTCTTATCCTTGACACCAGGTCAATTAACTTCGATCTGGTGTTTTTCGTAAAATTCTTGGATATTATGGTTTTTTATACTACACTTATAGTGGGAGGTAGTAATGACTGCAATTAATACTACGTTTGATGATAACTTTATGTTGTCTGAACTTGTACAATCAGTTGGTGAAACTGGTAGAGGATTTATTGTTATACATAAACATAGTCCTAAGTACATAGATAGCACAGGTGAGTTACGTGATTGGTTACACAGACACGGACTATACATTCATCACTTTGAGAATTGGAATAATGTTATCCACTACGTATTTGTACGTTCAGAACGTGGTGGCGACTAAGCCATGAATATATTTACAAGTCAAAAGGATTTAAAGAAGTGGGCGATAGCTATGGCTAACGCATGCGGTGGTCAAGAAGTGTCACAGACTTCTATTAAACTTAACAAACCTAACGCAAAAAAAATAGAAAGTTTAACAAAACAATTTGTAGAAAACTACAATGAAATGATGATGACAGCAATAGAACTAGCAAGTAAGGAAGAACAAGAATGAGCGCACCTGATCCAATGGATAGAGATGTAAAAGTTATGTTTACTGACAACAGTACACGTGATTATATAATGACTGCTAGCAATATAAAAGAAGCAGAAGAAGTGTTTGATTTGATTTTTAATCACATGGAACAAAGTATTACAGATTTACTAAAACAATATAGTGTTGGTAAAAAAACAAAAGTATGGGTAGAATATCATATAGATAAAGACCAAGACATGATGGAGGAGGAGAACGACTAATGGCATGGCAAGATGAATACGATCAAGTAGAAGATAGATTAAAAAAGTTTTGGAAAGATAATCCTAACGGCAGAATAGAAACTGATATTATTGCTATATCAGAAGACCACAAGTCTGCTGTTCATAAAGCAGAGATTTATAAAAACATGGAAGACGCAAGACCAGTAGCAACTGGTATAGCGCAAGACCAACACGGACCTAAAGGTGCTAACCAAACATCATGGATAGAGAACGGGGAGACGAGCGCAGTTGGTAGAGCATTAGCGAACTGGATTTATCAAGCAAAGAAGCGTCCATCAGTCACAGAAATGCAGAAGGTGGAGAACTTGTCGGACAGTCAAGTTACCAAGAGTGTAGCTAAAACTGGCAACAGCAATAGCTATACTCCTTCACCTTCTATTAAAGAAAAAATTAAAGACGTACCTACAGGTCCAGTAGAAGATACTAAATCTGCATTAGAAGAGATTGGTGTAGTGGTTCAAGAAAAAGTTGTAGTAACTAACGGCACAGTAGAACCTAGATGTCTTAGTTGCCAGAGTGAGTTATGGGACAACAGGGTAGATAAAGCAAGCGGTAAAATAAAAGACACGTATCCAGATTGGAAGTGTAAGAACAAAGAATGTGACAATGGTAATCCACGTATATATTACATGGATAGTTTTAACGCAGAAAAACAAGCACCAGAAGAATGGTTTATGCCTTCAATGCCTGAAGCAAAAGCAATAGAGGACATTGGCGAAGACGAACCACCATTCTAATGATACATATAAAAATAATACTTGATACTGGTGGTGTGTTTCAAGACGTAGAGATCGTAGAAAAACCTACACATATTGATTTACAAGTGACAGAAGAGATCAGGGAGGACGAGAACTGGTATGACGAAGATTAAAAAAAATGATCCGATAAATCCGTTTGATGGACCTGGTGTTAAGGTTGGATCAGAAGAGTTTAAGAACATGGTTATGGGTGTAATGATTAATAAACATTTAGATCCAGATGAAGATTTTAATTTGAGTAAGTGACTTACAAGCCACTACCAGAGTATCTTACAATACAACCTAGCAAGATAGATGGCTTAGGTTTGTTTACATTAGTAGATATAGATAAAGGTGTAAACTTAGGAATGTCACATATCATAGACACACCTACGTTAGATACAATACGCACACCGTTAGGTGGTTTTGTAAATCATAGTGACACACCTAACTTAAAAAAAATATTGGATCATAGAAAATATTATTTATATACGATCGTTGACATACCTATGGGCAGTGAATTAACATTAAAATACGAATGGTATGAAGTAGAAGGAGATGACTATGAGTATGAGAGACGAGATCCTACAGCTATTAGATGATAAGAAGTGGCATTGTGCTACAGAGCTTATAGAGTTCGGTTGGTCTGCACGAAATAGAATATCAGAGATACGACAAGATCACGGACAAGATTATATACTAGGTGAAAAATGTACTATGCACACACACAGAGGTAGTGTCAGCATGTATAGATTGAATGATCAGGATAAAAAACAAGAGTTATTAAATAGACTTGACGATCAAATTCAGCTACAGTTGTAGTATGAAAGACATATTAAAAACCAAAGGCGGTATAGCTTCTTGGGATTTAATGGATACATGTGATGGTTTTCTTGAAGCAATAACATATTGTGAAGAGATAGAAGAGAGTGATCGAGTAGGATTTTTTCCTAACGATACTGTCGAAGACAATAGTTTGTATCAACAATTATATAAACTAGAACCACACTTTCCAACAAAAGATTGCCCACACTATGGCGGAGTTAAAGTCGAAATAGTTACGGCAAAAGGCGTTGGGTATCTTAGTGTCTTACTAGACATGAACGATTTGTTTTCTTATCAGTATGTTCAACGGGGTGTGCAATTAGACTATGGTAGATTTTATCGTGCTGACATGCACGAATACTTAACTTCATTATCTAAGGTACTAAATTCACCGAAAGCATTAAAGGAGAGAAAACTATTTAAGAAAGAAGAATAGTGAGTAAACAAAAACAACAGGGAACTAAACTCGAAACCTTCGTAGCAAAGATGTTAGACGGTGAGAGAATTGCGGAAGGTGGTATGAACGATAAAGGTGATGTTAAATTTACATGGAACGGTAATGATTTTTTTGTAGAGTGTAAAGCTAGACAAAGTCTCAACGTTACACGTGAGTTAGCTAAGGCAATCAAGAAGTCAAAGTCGAACTTTACAGCGTTAGTTTGGAAGCGGTTAGTTAAAACATCTGGACAACGCAGACAACCAGACGGAGTGCCGATTATTGTATGCTTAACACTTGATACTTTTATAGAAATAGTTGAAACTAAAATCGGAAATTCATTCTTTGATGATCCATTCTGGAAACAATTACCATGACAGATATAGATACAGTTGGACGGCAAGTAGCACTTAATCTAGCTAGTCTCATGGCTAAAGTTGAGTATGAATTTAACAGACATGAGCCATGTTTAGTATGCAAAGAAAAATACATGCACCACATTGACGGACTACCGTGTGAGCGTGATGACGCACGTAAAGAAATAGTTAGACACAACCGTTGGAAAAAAAATATTTTAAAAGATTGACATAAAATAAAACTTCGATTATAAATTAATTAACACATAATAATGGTTGGTGGTTCATTACCACCTAGACACGAAACAACTATATGCAGACCACGTTAATTATGTGTTACAAGTGTAAGCTAACTATTGCGGGTAGCGGTTTGAAATTTAAGAATATAATACATAACCGCCACTACATAAAGTAGGAGTGTATCCAATTCTTAATAGTTAGCAAGCACTACATCTTTGTGGAAGGAGATACATGAATTTACGTTGTGAAAATCACAAGTGTTACAACATTCTTAATATACATAAGTTTAGGAAACATGGTAGAACATTACGTTATTGTAGTAACAAGTGTAACCAAAGATACTTCAAAAAAAGAACGCACCAAAAAACTACACGTCATATTGGAGATACCGTGCGTTGTGGTTTTTGTAACTCTAAATTTATTTTAAGAGCAAGTAAGAGTAAATATTGCAGTCGTCAATGTTATTTGGATAGCATGTATAAAACACGTAGAACGAAACTCAAAACAAAACACAAAAACAAAACACAAGAATTTTACTTTGCAGAGAACGATTACTTTTATAAGTTTGGTAGAACGTCAAGAGAGTTAGGTAGATTTCAAGAACACAGTAGAGTTAAATTAAATATTTTATATACAATTACAGATAGTTTTTACAATGTTGTTAATTATGAACGGCTAATAAAAAATTTTGTAGTCGAACATAATTTAAAGCATGATCCGTTGTTTGTTTTTGACGGACATACTGAAACAATATGTAAAAGTAAATTAGATAAGCCAGAAGCTAAATGGCTTATTGATACATTAAAAAATAAGAAGGAGATAACTAAATGAAAATAGAAATAAAAATGGATTACAATGACGTAAAAGTTTTACGTGAGTTAGCAACCATAGGAATAGTAAAGAAAACAGATAGCCACACAAGAGATGAGTTTGCAATGGCGTTTAAATGGGATATGACAAGACAAATATTCTGGATAGAAGTTACTAACTCATACGTGTTAAACATTGTAGAGTTTGGTAAGAATTACTATCCAAAGTTTATTGTTGATGACGCAGTAAGAGATGATGAGAATATTTATTGCGTAGCAGTAAGCCCGAAGCACTTACTACACACAACAAGACAGATACTAAAGCATAAGAAAACTACAGTAGATGATACATGTAAGTTAATTCTGGAGAGTGCAGAAGTAAATGTAGTGAGAGAGTTAGAGAATACTGAATACAAAACTATGGATAATTTATATTTTGATTTTGAGTTTAGTGATGATGAATACTTAAACTTATTTAAGTTACCGCCACGAACACAACGTCAAGACGTTCGCATGATAGAAGCTATTGACAATGTCATGGATACTTTTATTAAAGACTTAGCTGATAGATGTAAGTTGAGTGGAACAGAGTATCTTAATATGACACCAGACGTTTTTGGTATTAACACAGATATATTGACACAAGCTACAAAGATAATGAACATCAATAACGATAAAGGAAATACCAGTATGCGTTATGTAAAGAATTGTTTTTATTTATGGAAGCATTCTAGTGCTGATGATAACGTAAAAAACAAAGAAGCTATTGTCATGCAACGTGTTCAGAACAGTGATGATGAGAAAACTTTAGATAAGTATAGAACTAAAGCCGAAGCAGTTTTAAGTTAGATCATGAAGGTAAAAGAATTAAAAGATATTATTGCATATTTAGAGACAACAGATGAATTGCAACAAGATATAAAAAGTATAGTTGAACGCGCACTGGCTAATGGTTGGACGCAAGATACTATATTTAAAATAAAAATGCCTAACGGATTAACGCCTTATCAAGAATGGAAAGATAAGTATTCTAATTACACAAATTTAATTATGAATTTGCGTAAGTATCAAAAAAATAAATATGAAGGTATGTATTACATGAGTAAGCACAGTATCTTTGCATGGAGAAAAAAATAATGGACGATACATTAACAGAATGTTATAAGTGCGGGAAGCATGCTAAATACAATGACGAAACTGATATGTGGTTTTGTATGAATTGTGGTAAAGACTTAGAGCAACAACACGTTGTTGAGTTTTGTAAGCCATGTTGTAGCGGACATTGATATGGACTTATTAACGGGGATAACAGTATATTGTTTTGGTATTGGAACTGGATACATGTTTAGTGAATACAAAAACAGAAGCATAGACGAACATAAGTTTAGTGCTTTACAATTAGAAAAAGAACATATAAAATCACAATTAGATATAGTTATGGATATTAACTATAACTTACGGAAGGAGAAGCGTGAAAAATAAATTATTACAATACATACATGACTTTACGTTACGTTGTATGACATTCTTAATGGAGAATGAGTATCCAATTACATACGATAGCGATATTGTTTGTCAAGAAGGAACTATTTTTGATGGTTGTTATTGCCCGCTACACAATGTTGAGAGCAATGTGTGAGTGTCAAGACGCGTATTGTGATTGTTGCGGAAGCGAATTAGTTTGCAACAGTTGTAGAGAAGGAGATTGTTAATGGAAGTTATTACTTATGACCAGTGGGAGAAAAAATATAAGCCACGTGTTATAAAAGAAGCGGGAGAAGGACGGCAACTATATCGTGATAGTGAGCCAATATATACATGGTTCGATACAGTCAAAGATGACTATGACTTAATGATGAAGCATGCTAAACCAAATACAGTATGGACAGAACGTTATGATGATGACGATAAACCATACATGACAAGTGGAATAGGTTTAGTAGACAGATTTTGTTTTTATGTGACAGAAGTATCACATGAAGGTAAAGAAATAATTGTGGAAGGATAGATATGGATAAAGAATATATTGTGCAAAGAACATGCACAGAAGTATATAAAGTAAAAGCCAAGAATAAAGAACAAGCAGAAAACTATATAGCCAATAATCCTAGTGAGTTTTCTATGATTGGTGGAGAGACTATTGATATAGAAGTAGAGCAATTATGATTTTATATAATTTGGGTGAACAAGTAGTAATAGATAAAAGTAATATTGTTGATGATTTGTTACATATACTAAAAATAAATTATATATTTGTTGATATTGTTAATAACCGCAAGCAAGTATCGATTGTTGATGGCGTTGTAGAAGTAATTGTGGAAGGATAGATATGGACATACTAAAAGTAATTGATAAAGATATAGCTAGTGTAAAAGAACGTGTTGATAGTGAAAACAAAGACGGACATTATGATTATGAGTTTGACGGTGAGAAATTTGATACTGCGGACGAAGTATTAGAAGCAGTTGGAGAATGGGAAGCACTGGACTGCAACTTATCCTATGACGCGGGATATGTAGCGGGACTTAGTTGGGCAAAGATATATATTGAAACACAAAACAAGAGCAAGCTAAAGTCGGTATGGGCTAGACTAAAACCGAAATTACGCACTAAAGGATCATTATGAATAGAATTAAATTTTTAATATGGAAATATAAATTACCTTTTAGAATTTTTAAATTAAATATGTATAACAAATATAAAAGAAAATGAAAACTTTAATTATGCTTTACGGGGTTATAGGTTTTATATTTGTTGTTACTGGTTTTATTTATTACGGGGTTTTGTATATCCTTGACAAATAAAAGATTATAAATAATAATTAAGTAATTAATTTATTACGGGAAGGTGATAACTATGTGGGAATATCCAGAACGGCTAGAAAAATCTAGCACTAATGAAATAACAGTATATAAAAATAAAATTAATGGCGCTTTAATATTACATGACGCGAATGACTTTGCAAACAAGCAAGTTTATATCGGTTATGGAATACAAGAAGCTAAAAGACAATTTAAAAAACATTTAAAGGGGATAGCGTGAAAACATTAACTAAAGAACAACAACACGAATTAAGTAAAGTGCAATTATTTAATATAATATTTGATACTAATTTTAAAGTGTATACAGATGATTACAAAGACTGGAACGGCATAAAACTGGCGGAACATGTAAAAGAAAGTAATTGGGAAGCGCCAGACACTAAGCCAGTAATACACGGCTTAGTTAGACGGGTAAGCCCTAACGGAATGAATAGACAAATTAGTTTTCACATGGCTAGCGGAAGCGAAATTTTAGACATTACTTATTTAATGAGTTGGGTTATAGATGAGAGAGAGCCGAAGCAAGACAAGTATGGAAGGAATATTTTACGCGTGCATGGAACTGGAATGGATATGGTTTTCCACATGGTTTATACGTTGGGGATAATTTTATTTCGTGGCTTAGAGAGTGACATTGACCGCGCGGGGTATATGATTAGACATAGCCATTTATAATTATGTGCGCTTCATTGTAGCCCTTATACGTATGTAAATAGCGCACAAGCAATAAGCCCGCTAGGTATCCGCCCGATAGTCTTAGCGGGTTTTTGCTATATATATCTAAAATCGATACTTGTTTTATACGGATCATGGTTATATAATTAGCTTATGTATACGGGAAGGAAATACAATGAAATTAATAGATAATTGTAATAGTTATATGCTTGACTACTTTGGACTTAATTGGACAAAGTTTAATAAATTGCTAAGGTTTTTTAATCGGTTGAAGCATTTTAAATATAAATGGCGCTTGTTTGGTTTAGCTATTTTTATTTATTTATTACCTAAATTTATATTTTTTAAACTTAAATTATATTTATATATCAAACCTAAATGGTTTATAGAAGGTTTAAAGAATAAATATATTAAACGTAAGAGTTACGGCTATAACGGTTATGAGACTTATAGCGAATATGACAAAGAGCGCCAGATTGACTGGGGAATGGATATGTATAAATAATGAATGTAATTATATTATTGTTTTTAATTGCTTTTGCGTGGTATCTATCGGGACTAATGGCGGATAGTTACGCATTAAAAAAACGCATTAGAGAATTAGAAAAAACACTAGAGCGAACCAAATTAGAGTTAGAGAGTATTATTGATAATCAAGCAATAGAATTAAATTATTATCAAGAACACTACGGCTAACCAGTAACACAACAACAGAGAGAGAGCGGGACAAGTAGCCCGCTTTTTCTTTATGTAAAATCGTATTTCGTTTTGTATGGATCCCCGTTAGTTTTTTAAAAAATAGTATGCGGTTAGACTTGCGAACGCATAACAACACAGACGCGCGCACAACGTAGACGAACACGCGCATAGCACAACATACAACCGCACACGCATAACACACGCATATATATAACCCCCATACCTTAACCGAAGCCGTGCGGAAATGTATATGAATACGTCAATGTTTATGTGGTAATTTGTGGAGGTGGCAGGATTTGCACCTGCGTTGAGTTAGTTAAGGTTGGAACAAACATCTAACTGCGATCTAAAACACCCCCGTAGACAGTATACTATATATAGTGGTACTATATGTGGTATATTACAAGATATAGTGCAGTCGCACTAATATCTGTAATCTTACAGTCGAGTAGTCGTTGTAGGTGTAGCTAACCCTGTGTCACTCCCAACCCAAACCAGTTTATTAAGTGTAGTAACGTTTTTGCTCTCTCTCTAATAAATAAAATGTGAGGAATGTGGCTCAACCCACGACTAAGGCGGTCCTGCTAATCCAACCTTCTAAACGAGATCCTGAACTTGTGGTACTTGTATAGGCAGGAATACCACAATGCTTGTTCCTGTATGCTACACTATACCATATAGATATGTCAAATAAAGAAAAAAACACACTTTGTACAGCTTCTGATTGTGTGTCCCCTTTACCAGAAGGTAGGCAAAAATACTGTAGCGACAAGTGCGCTAACAGAGTAAAGAAGAGGGCATATAGGGCAAAGAAGAGTGCAAAAGATATACAGGTTGTAAAAGACGTAGATCCAAACATACAGAAGCGTAGGGGAGACTACTACGCCATTATGAAGAAAAAAAATTTTTTTAACGACATTTTATCAGGTAGCAAAACTAAAAAAGAAATTGCCGACATACTGAACTGTAGCCAAGCAACTGTTAGTAGGGCTATGGCAGCGTATGTAGAAGATATGGCAAAAGAAGCAGAGTACGAAAAACGTACAAAAGCGGTTGTGGGGGAAATCCAGGAAGCGGACGTAGACGACTTTGTAAAATTTAGAGATGATTACTTTTTAACAGAACAAGGTAAGAATTATGAAACACCTGACTTTCAAAAGAAGTGGATTGGTGCTATCTTAGATAGTATAAAACATGGGAACAGGTTAATGATACTGTCACCACCTAGACATGGTAAAACAGACTTGTTAACACACTTTTGCGTATACATGATATGTAAAAATCCTAACATTCGTATCATGTGGTGCGGTGGTAACGAGGATATTGCAAAGAACAGTGTTGGTGCGGTATTAGACCATTTGGAGAATAATGAAGGACTTATCCAAGATTACGGAGACTGGGACGGATTTAGACCTGCTAATCGTTCAGGAAAAAGTTGGTCGTCCAGTCAATTTACTGTTGCAACTAGAACAGTCTCTGGTATTAAGTCGCCAACTCTTGTCGCAATTGGAAAAGGAGGTAAAATCCTTTCCAGAGACGCAGACCTTATTATTGCAGACGACATCGAAGATCATGGAAGCACTGTGCAACCAAGTGCTAGAGAAAACACCAGGAACTGGTGGACCACAACGCTACAGTCAAGAAAAGAGGAACATACAGGAATGGTCGTCATTGGATCAAGACAGCACCCAGACGATTTATACCATCACCTCTTAGAAAACAAAGCATGGGAAAGTATTGTAGACCGTGCGCATGATTTAGAAGTACCACTAGAAGATGAAACTATAGACCATACAGAACACATGTTATGGTCAGGCAAGCGTTCTCATAAATGGTTATTAGAACAATTAGCTGCAGCAGAGACAACAGGTGGTAGAAATATATTTGAAATGGTCTATCTTAACAAAGCTATACCAGACGGTATGAGTTTGTTTACAGCAGAAGCAGTAGATAGTTGTTTAGATCCATCACGTAAGTTAGGTGACATACCACCACATACAACACTTATTGCAGGATTAGATCCCGCAAGTACGGGATACCAGGCAGCAGTGTTATGGGCGTATAATGTAAAAACACAACAAGTATGGCTTGTAGATATAAAAAACGATCAAGGCGGTGGTATACAAAAAGCACACGCATTAATGAAAGAGTGGTATGACAAGTATTGGTTATCACATTGGATAGTAGAAGAAAACGGTTTTCAACGTGCTATAGGACAAGACAGAGATATACGTAACTGGGCAGCAAGTCACGGTGTCAGAATAGAAGGACATCAAACCTATAAAAACAAATGGGATCCTACATTCGGTGTTACCAGTATGGTAGGTATGTATGAAAACCAAAAGATAAATTTAGCATGGGGAGACGCTGCAACAAAACGTAAAGTAAATATTTTTAGACAACAGCTTATATATTTTTCACAAGCAGGTGCAAGTAATTCACGTAATGTTAAAACAAAAACTGACTTAGTTATGGCAAGTTGGTTTCCAATGAAACGTATACGCACAAACGTAAAAATGATGTTAGCTGAAGCAGAGAGCGACTATACTCCTTCTTATAACTATTATAAGCAGAGTGAATACAACGAGGTTTTTTGGTAATGGTTTTAACACCTGACGAATTATTAATTAAAACAGACGACTTAAAAGGCATGCACGAACATAGTGGACACTATGAGTATCGTGATAGAGTTCGTTCTATTATGAACGGTGGAAGCAATGGTATAGCAGCATTGTTAGGTGAGAGCGCAAAAAACTATGATATAGATTTACCTGTACCTAATCTTATAAATTCAGGATTAGAACACTTAGCACAAAAATTAGGACGTATGCCCGACATCAAAGTTGATCAGTATGCAGACAGTGAACGTGCTAAAAACAAAGCAGAAAAATTAGAGCGTATTGTAACTAACTTAGACAGTTACTCTAAGATGGATATGCAGTTACCACAGGCAGCAAGATGGCTACCTGGTTATGGTTTCTGTGTATGGATTATAAGACAGAAGATGTCACCAGATGGCGTAATGTATCCTCATGCAGAACTACGAGATCCGTATGACTGTTATCCAGGATATTATGGACCTGACCAAGATCCAAAAGAACTTGCATTAATACGACTTGTTCCTAATGCAGTTATAAAACAAATGTATCCACAAGCAAACGTTGCTATAGATGAAAGCAGTCAGTTTCCTTCTGGATATAGTAAGTTTAAATACCATGATGGTTTCCAAAGAAGTTGGGATAACCATTTAGCTGATGGTACAGAATTAGTAGAATACTATGACGAAGATGGTACATACGTATTTTTACCAGATACAAAACAAATATTAGATTTTACACCAAATCCATTAAAGTCAGGACCTCGCTTTGTTATATCAAAGAGATTTAGTTTTGACAGACTAACAGGTCAATATGACCATGTATTAGGTTTGATGGCAGCTATGGCAAAGATTAACGTCTTATCCATAATTGCTATGGAAGATAGTGTATTTACAGAAACGAATATCGTTGGTGAATTAGAGAGCGGGAACTACAAACGTGGTAGATTTGCAGTCAATTACTTAACACCTGGTTCACAAGTTGCTAAACCACCTAACAATGTTCCGTATCAGTTATTTACACAAATAGACAGAATAGAACGACAATTACGTGTTGGTTCTAGTTATCCAGTCAGTGATGACGCTATATCTCCTAACTCGTTTGTAACAGGTAGGGGATTGCAAGAGTTACTATCGTCTGTTGATCTAAACGTAAAAGAATATCAGTTAGCATTAAAAACAGCAATAGAAGAAATTGATTATAAACGTTTAGAGATGGACGAAGCACTTAATGGCAATAGTAAAAAACCATTAGCAGGATTTCTAAAAGGCACAGCGTTTGCAGAACAATATACACCTAGCGCAGACATATCAGGTATGTACAAGACTAGACGTGTGTATGGTGTAATGGCAGGTTTTGATGAACCAACAAAGATTGTCTCTGGATTACAATTATTACAAGCAGGTATTATAGACAAAGAGACTTTGCAAGAAAACATGGACGGACTAGATAACGTACAAAAGATTAACGATAGAATATTAAAAGACGAAGCAGAACGTACATTGTTTGAGACACTTAAAGTGCAAGCAAGTCAAGGCGATCCTAAAGCAACTATGGCGCTTGTACAGATATATAAAAATCCAAACTCTATGCAATCTATACTTGACAAGTTTTACACAGCAGAAGAACCAGAGGTACCAGAAAATGAAGCTGCATTATTAGAGCAAGCATTAGGTGGCGGACAAGCACCAGTGCCACAAGGACCTGCACCAGATATACGATCGTTATTACTAGGAGGTGTACAAGGTGGCTAATTCTTTCAATGAAAGAGAAGTTAACAATTACAAATTTAGTGAAATAGTAAATAACTGTTTAGTAGATGTATGGCAAAAAACTGAAGAAGCTATAGCAGACCATGAAGATGAAATGTATGCAGAAGAGCCAGTAATTACAGATATGCCACAAGGCATGGTAGTTCAATATATACCTAATGGTCTGTTAATTTGGTTTGGAAAACAGGAGGATATGAATGGCGAATGGTAGTAGTAGAGAACGTGGCAGAAGAGGTGGAGTAAAAAGACCTGCTGCTGTTTCTGGACCAGGAAGACTTGCAAGGAGAACTGATGGTCAAGCACCTAGCATAGAAGATGTTAGAGGTATGGTTACTGAAAGTGCAGGAGAAGAAAAAGCACTTGTAGAACAAGTAAGGCAAGGTAACGTAGAACAACCTGCTGCAACAGTTGCTGCACCTGCAGAACAACCACAACAAGAATTACAACCTTTACCACCAGCAGTAGGTGATATATTTGCACAAGGTGATGGTACACCTATAAATACACCATCTAGTATGCAAGCACAAGAAAGTAGCTTATTAGAACCAGATGATGTTATGTTAATTAGGGCAATGGCACAAATAAATCCTTCATCAGAACTTATAAGTTTATTACAGTTTGCGGAACAAAAAATAAATAGAACGCCACAACAATTCGGATAACACATGGGTGTATTTCATTTTGACAATCCTAAGTCAGAACAAGACTTATATAAAGAGTTACAAGCTAGAAAAACACAATGGAACAGAGCGCAAGCTAGTGTAACAAAAGAAGACGCACAACGTGCAACAGCAATAGCACAGTTGTATCCTAACTTTTCACCAGATGTTATTACATCTCTTACAATGCTACAAGTAAAACCAGAAGCAGAAGTTTTGCGTACATTGTCAGAAAGAATATTAGAACATAATAAAAAATCATTAGTAGATAAAGTATTCGATCCATTAAAAGGTGCAGTTAGATTTGGATTACTTGCTTTAGAAGATTTATATAGAACATCTGTAGATAGACCAATTAACTCTATGATTGCTGCAACTATAGGTGACAAAGCAGAGGATCTTACATTTGCAGACGCATACAAGCAGTCAGGTAAATCAACCGTTAGACAAGTGTTTAGTAATTTAGCACAAGGTAAAGAGGTTAATTTAGGTGACGGTTTGTTACCAAACTCTGATGTATTTGATCCAGACAATCCAAACAGTAAATATTATGACGAATATAAATATCTTATACAATCTGGTTTTGACAATACACGTGCGCAAAACATTATACAAAATCAATTAGGTTCTGCTATTACAGAAATAGATAGACGTATGCAAGAAGACAGTGGTCAGTTTACTATTACAAGACAATTAGGAACTGGTGAAGAAGTAGCTGTACCTATATCTTTAGGTAGAACAGTTGCATTAGGTATGACAGAACCTGGCACAAAAGGTTTTAACGTTGTATCAGGATTATTAGACGCAGGTAAAGCATTGTTTTTAGATCCTGCAAACTATCTTACATTAGGCGCAGGCGCATTAGCTAAATCAAGAAAAACACTTGCACCTAGTGACAACCTTATAAACATGATTAAAAAAACTGATACAAAGTTTACAGACGCAGAAAAAGCACAATTAGGTCTAGTTAAAAGAGGTTGGGGATTACCGTTTTTGTCACCTAAATCTGTTACAGATTATTTAAACAAAGATCCAGGCGGTATGAAGTTTGTAAAATATTTATCTAATTTGCAATCAGAAAGCAAGTTTATGGATATTACAGGCATAACAGATCCAAAAGTAGTACAACGTTTTATGAATATATCACAAGACTTTACTAAGACAGCAGACGAAAAAGTTATAAATATGGCAGAACTCGTAGATCAGTCTATAGGTTTTAGAGATTTACCATTTGGAACAACAAAACCTACTGTAGGTGCAATAGGTAGATTTTTAGGCGGTGCAACAGAAGCAATATCTAAAAACGTACCTGAAGGCACAGGTCAGTTGTTTGGTGCAAAAAAAGTTGTAAAACTGTCAATGATGGATAGCAATAGTAGAGCTGCACGTATTATGGCAACTTATACTAAAGATTTACCTGCACGTTATTTAGATAGCGAAAATATAGAACAATCTTTTGATGAAATAAAAAAATGGTTAGACAATTCTGATTTAAACAGAAATACAAAAGACAGATTATTAAAAGAAGCTATGGTATTAGAAAATGGTGATCAAGCAGGTTTATTCAGAATTGCTACTGAAATGTTAGATGAGGTAGGTAAAGACTTAGTAGATAACTATAAAGTTGACGCAAGAGACGCTGCAGCATTTACACGTATATTTAGTGAAACATTTGATGACATGCGTAAATACTTTATAGACGCATACACAGGTCAGAATGTTAGGCATGCAGGTATGAAAATGAAACCAGTTGTAGTAGAAGGTAAAATGAGACCAATAGCAGACGCACATCTTACTACAGAATTTATTAATAGAACTATACCTATGCCAGACGCAGGACAACTAGCTAAAGCTATGAACTCTATGTCAATACTTAGAAATAAATTAGGCGGTACAAAAGCATTTGATGATTTTATAGGAAAATATCCTAAGTCAATGCAAAAAGGTATTGTTGGTAAAAATATAGATTGGTATTACACAGAGTTTTGGAAACCTGCTGTATTGTTACGTGGTGCATGGTTGCTACGTGTAGTTGGAGAAGAACAACTACGTATGTATACAAGAGGTTATGACAATATATTTTCAAGACCATTGTCTTTAATTTCTTTATCTTTACTTAAAAAAACAGACGCTGCACAAGCAAAAAGATGGACACAAAAAGATGTAGAGTTCAAAGATTTGTTTGGAGATCCACTAGCAGAAAGTTTAGAGTGGAAACAAGGATCTTCACGTATGCGTGGTGCTAACAACAATGACGAAGCATTTGGTGGTGCGCAAAGATCACAAAGAAGACAACAAGGTAGGCGTAAAAAAGCAGGACCTCATGATTACGATATATTAGAAAAAACACAATCTTTTGCAGGACTAAATGCAGGAGATAAAGCAAGTGCAAATAAATTTGTAAGAGCATGGACAAATGAAGTAGCAAAAATATATCAAGATGATTTATACGAATTGTTATTTAAAGGTAAAAACAATCCAGTAGCAAGACAAAACAAATTAAAAGAATGGGTAAAAGGCGAAAGTCCTGCAGCTAAAAAAGTAATAGAAGAGTATGCAAAAGGTGGATCAAGATATGAAGATATTATGCAAACAGCAGGTGGTAGATATGTTTACGCTAAATCTGTAGAAGCTAGGTTACAGCAAGTAGCAGGCGGTGCTTTTGATGAAGACCTTGCAGTGTTAGATGATTTATTAAATAAATTTGATTTTGATGAAATAGATTTTAGTAAAAATCCGTTTCCGTTGCGTATAGATAGACCACGTAATGAAGATTTATACGACATGATGATAAGTGGTAAATTAGGTAAGATTGCAAAAGAAAGCGATAAAGGCGTATGGATAAATAATCCTACACCGCAACAAATTAAACAAGCTACAGAAACTATAGAAGTTGGTGGTGAGATGAAATATTTTATTCCTGAATTAGATGGTTTAACTGGTATAGAAACATTAGATGATTTGTTTGCAATATTTGGAAAAGGTTTTACAAAGCTAGATGACAAGTCTATGCGTAAAGCAGCTAATAAATATTACGACACAATTATAGAAGAATATGGAGATAGCTTACCAGAACTTGTTACAGCACCTATAGAAGGTACTTTATTAGATGATAGTAAATGGTTAGAACGATTTATAGAAAATGGCTTTGACGTTATTATGGGACAACGTACAGATAACGCTTCAAGATCACCAGTATTTAGACAAGCATATTGGCGTGCAGTTTATGACTTACTACCACGTATGACACCTGCTATGCGTACAGTTTTATTAGAAGGTAAAAATTATAGAGCAGGTGGTAAAACAATAAAAGTGTCTGGTGCAAGAAAATCTAATATACCTAACGAAAATTTACTAAGCAGTATAAAAGCTGATATAGGTTTACCTGCACAAAAACTACGTAAAGCAGATACAGAAATAAATTTAGATATGTTTGAACGTAGAGTAAAAGAATTAAACGAAGCAGACGCAAAACTAGGAACTAAGTTTGTAGACAACACAGATGAAATACAAAAGATGACAAATGACTTACAAAAAGTTAGAAGAAAAGGTCAAGCAGAAATAGACGATATAGATGACAAAATTGCTAATGCTATAGACGAAGATGAAATACAAGCATTAACAAAACAAAAAGATGATCTTATTCGTGATTTAGATAATTACACAGCAGAAGAAGGTAGAGAAATAGAATATCTAGGAACTCTTGCAGGTTTTGATGATGGCTTTATAGACGCAGAATATATTGACAATTTTGCTAAATCTATTGCATTGTCAGAGCTACAAGACTTACTTTACGATCTAAGTAAACGTAGTAAGATAACCTACAATCTTAGAGGTATATTTCCTTTTGGTGAAGCATACGTAGAAATATTAACTACATGGGCAAAATTATTAAAAGAAAATCCAGAAATAGCTAGAAGAGGTCAAGTAACAGTACAAGCACTTAGAGACGAAAATCCATTTAGTCCTGTAGAAGGTGAAGGATTTTTAGCTGAAGATGAAATAACTGGTGAAGAAGTATTTTATTATCCAATAGTTAATGAGTTAGTATCTGACGCATTGTTTGGTGCAGACAGAAATGTTGGTGTACGATTACCAGGATATGCAGGTTCTCTTAACTTAGCATTAGAAGTTGTGCCTGGTATTGGTCCAGTAGCAGCTATACCTGCGTCATTTGTACTAGAAGGTACACCTAAATTTGAAGAGACACAAAAGTTTTTATTTCCATACGGTTTACCAAGAGTAAAAAATATTGGTGATTTAGTACAAGAAGCAGGTGTACCTGCGTGGTTAAAAAATGCAGGACGTGCAATGTTTGCATTTAATGAAGACGCAGCACCAGGTGAGTTATCACGTATTGCTGCTAACACAACTATTGATGTATATAGAGTATTAAAAGCTAATGGTGAAGATGATATGACGCCAGAAGCACAACAAAGATTATTAGAGAAGGCACGTTCTATTGGTAAAAATTTAACTATGATTAAAGCATTTTCACAGTTTGTTGGTCCTACAGGATTAAATCCACGTTTTGATATAGGTGATCCAAGAAATGCAGGATCGCTTTACTCTATGCAAATACTTGCAGATAGATACAGAGAACTTATAGAGACACCACCTAAAGATCCAGTTAGCGGTGATTTCTTATATGCACCAGGTGATAACTATTCTGCAACTAAGTATTTTATAGATGAATTTGGTTTTAATCCTTTAGATATATCTACACCTAAATCTATTGTTGTAGAACCTAGACCAGTAGATGAACGTGGTGTACAGTTTGAAAAAGAAAATCCAGAGTTATTTGATGAATATAAACTTACTGCATTTTACGCTGTACCTAATGGCGGTGGTGGTGCTTTTGATTACGAAGCATATACAAGAACTATATACAATGAGCAAAGAGAACCATTAACACCAGAAGAATGGGTTGCTACACGTAACCAAAGATTAGGTGAGTTCTATATGGAAGAAGAGCGTATAGCTACATTACAACAATTTGATATTACTGATCCATACCAAGCAAAACAGAGAAGTAGATTACTTGCTGTTAAAAGAAATGTAGCAGCACAAAGGTTTCCTGGATTTGACACAACAATACCAGGACTACCACAACGAGGTACATTAGATCAACAATTTGATGAACTTAAAAGATGGGAAGATGAACCTAAATTACGTGGATCAGAAACAGGACAAGCTGTTGCACAAGTATTAGATTATATAAAAATACTAGAAAAGAAATCATTAGGTCGTGGATTATCAGCTAATGGTTGGCGTACATCACGTACAATGTTACTTGAAAGACAACAACTTAGAGATTTTATAGGTCAAATATCTGTTAGTAATGATGACTTTTACGTAATAGCACAAAACTTACTATTACCTTTATTCCAAGAAAGAACACAGTTCTTAGAGGATTTGGAGTACGATTATGATACAATGTTAGAATACGGTGCATATTTGCCCGTACAGCAGGGAGAAGCGTGACAGAAGAATATAAGCAAGCACTCGTAGACAGTATTAAAGCGCAAAGACAATTAGACGATAGCGCTGAATTTGCTAAAGAATTGAATGGTCTTGTTAAAGAAGGCATATCAGACGCATTGTTTATTGCAAAAGTAAATACTGCATTAGCTATATACGATCAAAGTTTAAATAGACAAGCTGAAACTGGATTAGGTATAAACAGAACAACTAAGAATGTTATGACTAACGCACTTAACGAAGCTATTGCAAGTGTTGAATTAGAAGGTAGAAACGCAGGTTACGCACCTGGACAATATACAGCATGGTTAGTAAATACACCACTTGACGTACGTGCAGACATATTAGAAGGACTTGATGTCTCTGCAGGTATAAAAGCAGCAGAAGAGAGCCAAGAGTATTTTGATTATCTTGTAGATAAGTTAGATGAATGGTATGACGCTACAGGTCAAATTGGTGCATTAGTTAAACCAGGCGGTGGTAAAGGTGTTGTATTGTTTTCATCTGGTGAATATGACAGATACAAAAAGAATTATGACAATCCAGAAGACACTATGCAAATATTTAGAGAGACTGATCCTGGTAGAACAAAAGTACCTAAAAAAGGATTTAGAACACAACCAACTGTTTTGTATGAACCAATAATGTCTGGTGATCCAGGTAAATATGAATTTAGTGGTGAGTATAACAACAGAGTAAAAGATATATCTGACAATACATACAAGACTGTTGAACAAGCAGGTGGTCAGATAACAAAAATAAATAACGAAACTCTTGAAATAGAAAAACTTACAGTTTCAGATAGTGAATATATAGCACTAGAAGAAGGTCAACTTGATGGTGGTTATACATTAATAAGAACACAAGAAGCTGCTGCAGTAGAACAAGCTAAAGCTGCATTATCAGATCAAGTAGATATTCCAGGTTACGGATTATTTGGTGGTATTACTCCTGGATATACAGTATATAAAAATCCAGACCTAGCAGCAGTATTTGAAGAAGGCAAAGAACTTACACCTGGTGATTTAGCAGCAGAGACAATAACACTTACAGAAGAACAAGCAGCTAAACAGTATGGTGGGCAAGATCACATACAAATTGGTTACAACATGTTGCCACAAGAGAGATTAGCAGTACAAACAGATTTATTACAAGCAGGTTACTTAACCTATGACGAATGGTTTTTTGAACAAGGTAGTTGGGGATCAGCAAGCCAAAGAGCTATGCTAGAAGCCATGACTAATGCTAACTATGAATTAGCAGATATTGGAACACATCTAACAGAAGAGAAAGCAAGACTATACAAGAGACCACCATTACTTCCTAAAGTATTTGTAGAGCCAAGCCCTACACAAATAAAAGCAGAAATAGATGGTGCGTTAAGTGCAATAGGTATTGATAGAGAATTATCAGAAGCAGAGATGGTAGCTTTTGCAGACTTCTATACTGAAGCAAGTAAAGACTATGAAACTGCAGTTGCTAACTTTAACAAGAATTATGACTTAGCACAACGTATGTTTCCTGGTGCAGATAAGAATTTGACAGTACCTGAAGCACCACAAGCTAGTTTGCAAGAGTATGCAGACAGTGTATTAGGTGCAGAGGTACGAGCAACAGAGCAAGCAACAAAGGAAAGAAATGATCTTAGCTACTTGTTTGGCACTCTTGATAGCATGTCCAGGTTGGCTAGTGGTTGATGTATCTGACTATACAGGACAAGTAAATTATTTATCACCTATAGGTGTTTTTAATAACGAAGTACCACAAGACGAAACTGAAATTATAGAACACAAAACATCACAAGCTGCTATTGACTTTTTAAAAGATAAAGAAAAAATAGAACTAGAAGCGTATGATGATGGTGCAGGTAATTGGACTATTGGTTACGGACATACAGGTAGAAGTAGTGGTGTACCTGTAAAAGAAGGCATGGTAATTACAGCAGAAGAAGCTGAAGAATTATTAGTACAAGATTTACAAGAGTTTGAAAAGAATGTTTATAATCGTATGGTCAATTACAATACGCCATTATCACAAAGAGAGTTTGATTATTTAATTATTGCTACATTTAACAGAGGTAATGACATAGTAGGTAAATCACTGTACGAAGCTGTAAGTAAAAGAGATAGAAATACTATTACAAAACTTATGGCAAAAACAATAGCGGAAAGTGATCCTAATGTTATTAAAGGTTTAGAAAATAGATTAGTAGATGAAGAAGAGTTTTTATTTGACTATTCACAATATATACCAACAACTACAACAATGGGACCTGTAAATTTACCAACAACTACAACCACAACAATGCCAGGTAAAACACAGGCAGGTTATCCATTTGATATATACACACCACCAAATCCAAAAAAAGAAAAAGATAAATTAGAAGGTTTTTTAACAAAAATGGAAGAACTAGGTATAGCATACGAAAATAAAATAAATGAGATACTAGGTTTAGCACCAGGAGAAAAACCACCAAAACACGGTGTTTTAGGAAATGCAGTAATACAGAAATTTAATAAATGGTTTGGTAAAAATGGTTGAACAAATACCAGTACCAGATAATTTGCCACCAAAAAAATTATATCATGGTTCAGGTGGTTTTATAAAAGGACCAAAAGGCGTAATAGCAGCAGATAATATAAATTACGATATAGGATTTCACGTTGGTACATACAATGCTGCTGTAGACAGAAGAGCAGGAACTTTTGGTGATGACAATATAAATAAAATTATTAAAACTGCAGGACAATATGTTGATGATAAATTAGAAAATTACAGTAGTGATTTCATGATTGCAGCAGAAGACTATAAAAAAACATTTGATAGTAGCAGATCAAATCCTTTATTTTATGATGAAAGTATTTTTTATAAATTAAATACAGATAAACCATACATACACGAAGTTAGAATAATGGGTTTTATGGAAGATGATAGAGCTACAATGAGATTATTTTGGTCTGATGACGTAATAAGAAGCACATTGCAAGGCAGGAAACCAGATATTATTGAGACACAAGAATATGCTTATGTTGATTTCGATGAATTAGGACAAGTTGATGAGGTATATTCTGGACCACAATTTGATAGTTGGATAAAAAGTCAAAGTAAATTAAACGCACCAGAGTATTTTACAAATGATATTTTGTATGAAATAACTATGAAACCAGAAGCAGTGCAAGCTAAATTTAAAGACATTGGTGAAGTATATCTAGCTTTTGATGGTACACATATCCGTTTGTCTGACGCTGATAATATGGCAAATAATCTACAAAGATATGTTGCAGGATATGATGGCAATTTAGATTGGAACGGTGTTAGTGCAGGTGGTTTTATTGCAGAGTTAGACATTGCAACTGCAGACCAAGTACGTGATGGTATTATCAGTCCAAATCAAGCATTAGCTAAATCAAAAAATTTATACAACGGCAGTGAGTTTTTAGATGAATTTGGTAATGCTGACATGCTGTCTTATACAAATGTTGTAGAAGATAAAGGTCAGAAAAGTTATATTATATTAAATGGAGACATTGTAGATATACAACCTGCTAATACAACAGATCAAATTAAGTTTCAACTCGAAGTAGATAGAAAACAAACAGAGACATTTATGAAACCACTTAATTTATATAGTGATGTTGACACAACACAGGTATTGGATATACCTGAAAATGTTACTAAACATATAGAAAGTGATTACATTATGTCAGGCATGAGAAACATGGACAGAACTGTATCTACGTCAAAAGACGCACGTATATTATTTTTAAATGATAATGTTATTCCCACTGTTAAAGGCACTGGCAACATAAACACATTGTCAGATGAAATTATAAACATTATAAATCCTGAACAAACACTTAAAGAAAAAGCTAAAAAAAGAATAGCAGACAGAGGTAAAAATTTAGGTAAAAGATTAGGAGTAGTAAATCCATTAGCAGGTGGACCTATCGGTGCAGCTATTATGGAAGCATTAGATTACTATGAAACATTTGTTATGACTGCAGGATTAGCGTATGGTTTTGCACCAGACATAGATACATTTGTAAAAAACCAAGCAAACAATATGTTGGAAACTATGGCAGGCGCAGCAGGATATAAAATAAATTTAGACGATTACGAATATGATTGGCAAAGAGTAAATAAATCATTAGATTGGATAGAAGCTGTATCACCAACAGATATAGTATTAAAAAAAGCAGGCAAACTTATAAGTGAAGTAGGCGATACTGGTGCAGTTACAGGTTTTGGCTATGTACCTATTGAAGATACATTAGGTAAAACATTGACATCAGGGCAAACAAAAGAGAAAGAAAGAGATCCTATGTATGATAGAATAAGTAGGACATTTAGTGGACAATATTAATGGCAGTACAAGATAAATCAGCAAATAGACTTATAAACACTATATCTAAAGACTTTGAGATATGGGAAGAAATAACAGAATTTGGTAGTAAATTCTATCTTGTTGCACAATTACCTAGCTTTGAAGGAAGCGGGGGGGTGTTTACATGGCGTTACGAAATATCAGATTGGAACGCAGTAAAAGAAAAAGTAGCAGGAAATAATTTAGTAGCAAATGTTGTTGTAGATAGTGACTTTAATATTATTGAAGGTACATCAAGTATTACAGGACAAGACTATAGTAATAGCTTTTATTTTGGTAATGCTAACCAGTTATTGTTTTCTACAGCAGAACCAGGTGCAGAACCTTATGATCACTTAGTAGAAGCATTAAAAGAAGAAGCTAAATATAGTGAGTGGATATTGTCAGAAGATGAAGATGGTAGATTAGATTTCTTAGCTATAGCTATAGAGAATGCACTAGAAGGTAAACAAGTTAGAGCAGCAGATCTACAAAGAACTACTTGGTGGAAAACACATACACCTACAGAACGTGCAGCAGCAGAGTTGTTTGCAAGTGATCCTGCACAATATAAAGAAAAAGTTTTAAACACACAACAAACAATTGTTGACGGTATGATTGCACGTGGTGTGCAAACAATAAATGCAGATGTAGTTGCAGGTCTAACTAATTTGTTTAGTAAAGGAACTATATCTGATGAAGATGAACTAGGCAAGATATTAGATAAGATGGTAAATGATCGTATAAGATATACACCAGATCCAGAAGTACAAGCTGTATTAACAGGACAAAGTTTTGACACAATACTTGCTACAAGAGATTTAGCATTAGGTATAGATCAAATTATTGGACCTGGTGCTAGTGAAAACTATGACTTAGAAGCTGTATATAAAGAAGCACAAGCTAATCCTGCATGGTATAGCGAGGTGTTCATACCACAAGTAGAAGCAGCATTTCAAACTAAATATTCACAGTTTCAAGGTACAGAAGTAAAATCATACGAAACTGCAGCAGGTGCTTTTAGAAATGAATGGGAAAGTATTACAGGACAAAAAGCAGATGAAACGTCACCTGCATGGCAAAAGTTTTTTGCAACAAATGATGTAAAAGAAAGAGAAGATATTGCATTTGGAGAAGCAGCTAAATTAGGTACACAAACTTATAGAGATACATTAGCAGCTAAGATGGAAAAATCTTTTGGTAGAGCAGGACAAAGAGCCACAGGCGGAGGTAGATTTCAATGAGCATATTAGCTAGACTTGCACAGTTACAAGGTATAACTATAGATGGATTAGAGCCACCTAGAACTACACCTACTGCACCAGACAGAACACAAGTTAGAAATATTGTGTCAGCACCAGTTTTTGACTTTGCACCAGATCAAACTATAGAAGAAGTTGTTGAAGCTAGTGCAGGTGCAGCAGAAGCTGCAGGAATAATATCACAACCACCAGACGAAATTATACCGCCAAGTGAACCACCAAGTGATCCATTGGGCGGAGATGAATTAACAGGCGGTGCTTTACGTACAATAGTTTCTACACAAACAGTTATAAAAAATGGTAGAAATGTATTACAAACAATATACAGTGACGGAAGCATAGAAGAACAAGATTTAGGTCCAGTAGATGAAGGACCTCCTGCACCACCACCACCTCCAGGAACTACAGAAGTACCTGGCGATCCAGTAGAAGAGTTTGACGCAAGAGAATATGCAAGACTTAATTATTCATGGTTAGGTGATGATCTTATAGATACATTTTTACAAGAGTTTAATACTAATGGTGGTGATGAAGAAGAAGCATTAAGAAATCTTAGAACTACACAAGCATACAAAGATAAGTTTCCTGGAATATTTAGAGAAGATGGCACAACACTACGTATAGAAACAGATACACCAGAGCTTGATTACCTAAAGATACGTGAAGACTATGGGAACTTGTTACAAGATTACAACCTTAATCCAGAATACTTTGAGGGACAGATAGAGACATTGTTTGAAAATGATGTTGCACCTAGAGTATTTGAGCAAAGACTTAATGTTGCATACAACAGTTTGTTTCCACAGTTTGACGCAGTAAAACAATACTATGTTAACAACTATCCTAATATCTTTCCTACTACAGAAGATATTACAGATGAAGCTATATTTGCTAGTTTTATATCAGAAGATGTATCAGCAGATATTATCGAACAAAGAGTTAATGTATCACAAATAGGTGGTGCATTCTTAGAACAAGATTTTGCAATATCACAAGAACAAGCACAACGATTAGTTAGTGCAGGTTTGTCTGGTACTGGTGCGCAACAGTTAGCAGCTAGAGCAGAGACACAGCTACCAAGATTGCAAAGATTAGCTAGAAGGTTTACTGGTAGAGAAGATATATTTGGACTATCAGAGTTTATAGAAAGCGAAGTCTTTGGTGAAGGTGTTGCAGATCAAGTAAGAGAAAGACTAGAAGCAGAACAAGCTACAGTCTTTACAAGAGAAGGTGGCGCTGCAGTTACACAAGCAGGTGTTACAGGATTGGTAGAACAATAATGTTTAAATGGGTTAGAGCAAGAAATAAAAAAGGTCACTTTGTTGCTGACAAAGCATGGACATGGTGGAATGACGCTTATAAAATAAAATTAACACAATCAGGAAAAAATCTCGTAGCAGTACTTTTATGTGTTATAATAATATTACTGGCGTGGGCAGTATCCGCTAGGTAAAAAATAGATCGCCATTCTGGTTTAGGGTTCCTACGTCCTAGCCACGTATTAAATTCGTAGAGGTGTTGTATGCGTAATTACAGCGCCCATTCAGCATGTAAACAAATACTGTAATCACTCCCAATACGATCCACACCTTATTGGAGAATAGTGTAATAGTGTGAGAAATGGAGAATATCAATGACAGACGAAATAATGGAAAGCAACGAAACTAACGAAGGCATAAAAGGTTTAAGGGAAAAACTTAAATCTGTAGAACAAGAGAATAAAGAACTAAAGAATGTTGTAAAGACTTCTTTGTTTAAAGATGTTGGATTAGATCCTAATTCTGGCACAGGTAAGATGGCTTACGATCTTTATGATGGAAAACCAGATACTGCAGAACTAGGTTCATGGCTTAAAGAAACTTACAATATCGATACTGAAGTACAGCAGAACAACGAAGTAGCTGCTGCAAAGATCGCTGAAAGTGACGACAAGCTAACACAAATACAACAAAACTCTGCAGCTGCACAACCTGCAGATTGGACACAGAAAATGCAAGACGTTATAGCAAGTGGAGACACTTCTGTTAGAGATAGTCTAAGAGCAAAATTAGCTTTACAAGAAGAACTTAAAAGAAAATAACTCGTAAGAGAGAAAGGCACATTTAAACATGGCAGCAATATCAGGTGCAAATCCTATAGTCGCTAGTGACGTGAACAACTTTACTGGTGAACTGTTTAAGATCACACCTCATAGAACACCATTACTTGCAGCAGCAGGTGGTTTGAATGGTGGAGACGCAATACAAAGCACATTCTTCCAATTCCAAACACAAGACAATGCAACTGTGACCTCTGTTACTCCTGATGATGAAGGTGGCGCACCTAACTATTCAGGTAGAAGCAGATCAGCACAACAAGGTGTTCTACAAATTTTCCATGAAGCAGCACAAGTATCTTATACTGCACAAGCAGCTTCTGCGGAAATTGTACCGTTTGATCTTAGCGGTAACTATAAAAACTCTGATCCTGCATTAGCATTAGCAGGAACAAATCCAATTACTGATGAGTTAGCTTATCAAATGGAATTAGTATTAGAAACAGTAGCAAAGAAAGTCGAATGGTCAGCATTTAACGCTTCTTACAATGACGGTACCACAGGTAATCGTCAGATGAGAGGTCTTAAAGAACACCAAGACTTATCAGGCGGAAACTCTGTCAACAATGATGACGGAGGAGGAACTCCTGCAGCACAAAAATTAAACTGGGCTATCATTGCTGACGCTATGAAAGCGTTATATGACGCAGGCGCACCAATGAGACAACCAGTACTTTTTGTTTCTCCAACAATGTTGTTGGATCTTAACAAAGAATTGATTAGTGCTTCAGTAGGAACCGTAAACTACGGTATTTTACCAAGAGACAGAAATGTCGGAGGTGTTGACATTGATACAATCGTCACACCATTCGGATCACTCGGAATGGCATTGTCTGACTTCTTGCCTGCAGGAACTATTTCTGGTTCTAAGCAAGCATTTATCGCTGACCTATCTTTTGTCAAACCAGTATTCCTTAACATTCCAGGTTATGGAACTATGTTTGTAAGAGACTTAGATCAAAACGATAACGCAAGAATTGCAAAAGCAGTATATATGGAAATGGCTTTCGATTTCGGACCACAACAATATCACTGTGCAATCGACAACGTAGTAGGTTAATCCTACTAATTATTAATACTCTAAGACCGCTAATCCACCTTAGCGGTCTTTAGAGTATGTT